>QWCB01000039.1_pt1 | contig 257516 bp, 240 predicted proteins | sample 1972511 | NCBI WGS metagenome assembly QWCB01 (sample SAMN09866719, study PRJNA288562) | Human gut metagenome isolate term5_stool, whole genome shotgun sequencing... | isolation source: gut | host: Homo sapiens | place: USA: California | reverse complement strand
AACTGCTTTTGCAATAACAAATCTACCACCTAGAAAAATGATGGGTGAGGAATCAAATGGAATGCTCTGCTCGATGATTTACGAGTATGAGGGCGAGGAAATGCTCGATTTCATAATCCTAGAAGACCAGATTCCTGCAGGTGCGAAACTATATTAAGATGATGTAAAAATTTACCGTTTTACAAAATAGACGGGACGTACTTCATTTGATAAAAAACTGAAAAAACGGCGATTTACATCAAACTTAAATAAATTGATGCAGAAATCGGTGCAAGCAAGAAAAAATTGCATAATTAGTGCAATGAGTGGGTAATTCCAATCGGGATTGCCCATTTTTAAAACAAACAGAAATACGAATCGGAAGTTGAGGTGATGAAACTATGACTGAAATACAAATTGCATGGTTAGAATTGATGACAGTTGGAGGGCTTGGTGTAATATTGGTTCTGCTAGGAGTTAGTTTCAATATCATTGTAAAAAGATAAAATCAATTGTGTACAAAAAAGACAGACGGTATTATTAAACAATATGGGGTTCCGGGAAATGGAAGGGTGTATCCAATTGTTGAGTACTTTGTGAACGGAATTTGTTATAAAGCAAAGAAAAAATTTCGAGGAATTAAAACAACGCAACTATCTGGAGTACCCGTACCGGTAAAATCAGAAATCTATGAAGATGAAAAAGGCTGGCTACATGTAAAAACTGGAGCTGTTGCAAATTTGCGTCAACTTGCAGAGCAGTTGTGGCCTATCAACAGTACGATGACAGTTTATTATAATCTCAACAATCCTAAAAAGTGTTATGTTGATAGACCAATTTCAAAAAGTTTTACTTCCATGATGTTTATCATAATGGGGATAGTAACGATACTCTTGAGTGTGCTGGTATTCTTTTTGATGCAGCTATAAATTGCAAAAGATAATTGCTAATCAGACAAATTCAAGTTTGTCAACTTGCCCTTTGAGAGAGGAGAAAATCTTTTTCTCCTCTCTCAAAGGGCTTTTTCTATTTATACGGATATTCGCAAACTACAAGATAAAGCCAAAACTTCATATAGCATATAAGAAGATAGTTGAGTAATGTAGGTAAAATTAACATTAAAACCACTTTTCTGATAAGTTTGTATGGTGGAAAGTGCACTTTCTCGGGCGTATAATGTTAGTAGACGAGGAGGTGAAGTAAACGTTGGCAGATAATCTAATATTTCTTCGTAATATCAAAGGACTGACGCAAGAACAGGTCGCAGAAGTGATAGGGATTTCCAGACAGTCCTATTCTAAATGGGAACAGGGAGAAACTGATCCTGATATTGATAAGTGTGATAAACTGTCAAGATACTATGGTGTTACGATAGATGCACTTGTTCATCAGGACAATAAAGTCGATGATGTAAAGATTGTTCCTGCCCCGATATGTAAGCATTTATGGGGGATGGTCACTATCGGTAGCAAAGGTCAGATTGTAATCCCCAAAGCGGCAAGGGAAACATTTGAACTAAAGGATGGTGACAGATTAGTTGTTCTTGGAGATGATGCAGAAGGCATTGCTCTTGTTAAGGCAGATGTTTTTGAACAGCGAGTGCAAGAAGCATTAAAATTAAGTAGGCAAATGACAAATGAATGAAATGGAGGTACATACAATGAAATGCCCTGAATGTGGTAAAGAGATGCGTGACGGATACTTGTTTTGTAGCAAAGATGGTGCTTTTAGTTTTGCAAATAAAGTGCCGGGAGTATTTGAAAATGCGAAAAATGCAGAGGGCTTTGTGAAAATCACAGAGCTTAAACCAAGTCATAGAACAAGGGTAACTGCTTCAATTTGTGAAGAGTGCAAAACCGTTATATTTGAGTATTAAGCAGTTACAGTTCAATAAAGAAATTATGAGACAGTCTTACGAAATCAAACATAAGGCTGCTATTTTTTCGAGAAAGGAGGAAACCGATGGCTGATATAAAAACATAAGATGATAGAACCGAACAGAGTGAGGGAAGCAGCAGAGAAATAAGAGGAAGGAAACTGTATATTCCGAACTTTTTAAAGATGTGTGCGTACGAAAAAGAACTGGACAAGCGGTTCAAACGGCTGCATGAAGAGATTTTCTACAGTATGACTGCAGTAAATACCGAAACTGCTGCAGGGAATATACCATTGAAATTCCGAAGAAGGATTCAGAGAAAATCGCAAAAAAACTTGAGATGTCAAAGTCCCTTGTAATCAGCACATTTTTGAAATAGGATTGCGTTTTAAAATATAAAATGCGTTTATTTTATGTTTATTTGACGTAAACAAAAAAAACATTTTTTTGGAATAAAAAAAAATTAAACTTATCCTCCTACCTTTTTTAAAACACAAACATGCTAAACTCATGACAAACAATAATCTGGGAGGAAATAAAATGAACAAAAACGAAAGTATGCAAGAAACAAAAAAGCCATCATTCGGAATTTCACTGCTGATTATTCTGTTCTTGGCGGTAATCCTAGTGGTTCAGATTGTAGTCATGGACAGCCCGAATATACGCATGACACTGATTTTGGCAACAGCATTTGCAGGGCTGCTGCTTATGCTTACAGGGACAAAATGGAAAACAATTGAAGAAGGCATATTACATGGGTGCGGCATTGCGGCCATGCCAAATGTGATTATGATTTTAATCGGCATGCTGATTCCGACATGGATTGCTTCCGGGGGTATTCCGGCACTGATTTATTACGGACTGGAACTAATCAATCCCCAATTCTTTGTTGTGACCGTCGCGCTTGTCTGTGCCATCGCCTCGCTGGCAACCGGAAGCAGTTATACAACAGGAGCGACCTTCGGAGTTGCATTTATCGGCATTAGTATGGGCATGGGGATCCCTGTTGCTATCACAGCCGGTGCAGTTATCAGTGGTGCTATTATCGGTGATAAATTAAGTCCGCTATCCGATTCCACAAACCTCGCTGCTGGCGTATGCGAAACGCCGCTGTTTGAACACATCAAGAGCATGATGTATACGACAATCCCCGCATTTATCATTTCGTGCGTTATTTACGCAATCATCGGTGCAAGGTATAGTGTGGATAATGTTGATTCCGAAACGGTAGATCTTTTGTTACAAGGAATTTCTGAAAACTTTAACATTACGCCACTTTATGCACTGATTGGCATTATACCGATGATTTTAGTCATCGTATTAGGTGTTAAGCAGGTCAACGCTGTTGTCACAATGATTATCGCAGGTATGGTTGGATTGGTAATTGCCATTCTTCTTCAGCAGCACACATTAATTGAAATGCTCAGCTTCATGGACAACGGATATGTGATGGATTCCGGTGTTGAAGTTGTGGATAAATTGCTAAGCCGTGGTGGCATTCAATCCATGATGTGGACTGTTTCCGTTGCAATTTTAGGTATGACTTATGGGGGCGTTTTGGAAAAAACAGGTGTCTTAGAGGTTCTGCTTAACAAGATGGCTGCTGTCACCAAGTCGGTGAAAGGCCTCATTACAACGCATGTGCTTTCCGCCATTGCAGTCAATCTGCTTTCAGCAAGTCAGTATGTGGCGATTCTGATTCCGGGCAGAATGTTCCTTCCTGCATATAAAAAGCTTGGACTGCAGCTTCGTGTTGCGTCGAGAACTTGCGAAGATGCTGCAACTGTAACCTCACCATTAGTTCCTTGGGGGCTGTGTGGTGTGTATTTCACAGGTGTTTTAGGTGTTCCGACGATAGAGTATCTTCCATATAGCTTCCTTGGCCTGATCGTACCGTGCCTTGCTATCATTTATGCATTTACCGGGCTGTTTATCTTCAAAGCAGATGGAGCGAAGGAGAATTCCCAAAATGATAAATAAGGCTGAAACAACGGAGCTTCTGAAGCAATTGGTAGAAATTCGAAGCGAATATTTTGAGGAAGACACCATAATGACTTTTGCACAAAATTGGTTGCAGAAGCAGCAAATTAACGCAAGCATCTTTAACTATGAAGAGAAAAAAGTAACTGGCTTTAAAGGGAAAAATGTAATCGCTGACATTGACGGCGGGCACAAGGGTTTGACGATCTGTTTGAACGGACATTTGGACACTGTTAAATTGTGTGCCGGCTGGACAAAAAATCCATCGGGAGAATTGGATGGAGAAAAGCTTTATGGTGTAGGCGCGCTGGATATGAAATCAGGCTGTGCAGCATTGTTGGTTGCGGTGGCACATTTTACTAAAGTGCATTCAGAATTTAACGGAAGAATTAAACTTTGCCTTGTTTCTGTAGAAGAGGGCCCATACGGCATGGGAACTAATGCACTAATCGAATCCGGCTATCTTGATGATGTGGATTTCTCAATCATTACAGAACCAAGCGCAGGCTTTACCGGGAAAGCATTTCCGGATCTTTGCCTTGGTGCACGGGGCGGGTGTGGCTTAGATGTAGAATTTTATGGAAAATCTGCGCATGCAGCTTCCCCCCAAAAAGGATACAGTGCACTTCTTGATGCATCGAAAGTTGTTGCGGAGTTAGAGAATGTTGACTATGTGGAAGATCCATATCTCGGAAAAGGAACCTGCTGTGTAGTTGCAATCAATTCTGACGGTGGTGCATGCAGCGTTCCGGATTTTGCGGTTATCAAACTATTTTGGCATATTGTCACCGGAGAGAATACGGATACAATTGTTCGTGAAATTGATAAAGCGGTGCAGAGAGCAAAAATTAAGAGCCAATATAAAATAAAATTCCGTGAAGCACCGTCAGAAGCATCAAAAGGTTTTTTGCCGTACACAGTAGACAAAGAAAATCCGATGGTTGTCGACTTCATTGATTCGATTGAGACGGTTACAAAAAAAGAACCAACCATATCTTACTTTAACAGCATCGGAGATTTTTGTTATTTGGGCACGCGTTTACATGCACCGGCTGTCATTTTCGGAGCAGACGGCAAAAATTATCATAGCGAAGATGAGTATGTACTGTTAGATTCGGTACATCAGACGGCACAAATTATTTATCATTTTTTAGAGAAAACATTGATTTAAGGTAAAAGAATATAGTACAATTTCAATATGCAGGAGATTAAAACCATTGCAGTAGATACCGCCTCGGAACTCCCGGGCGGTATCTGAATATAAAAGAAAATGGGAGGATGTGCATGGAAGCAAGCATAATCATAAAGAATGGAAAGTGTTTGTCCATGGATTGTGACAAAATCTACGATTGGATTGTAATAACAGGGGATAAAATCAAAGCCTGTGGCTGGGGAGACGATTGGCAAAATTTTCGTGCAGAGCAGGTGCTTGACGCTGAGAATAATAGTGTGCTGCCAGGCTTTATTGATAGTCATTTTCATATGGTGCAGACTTCTTTGAATCGAAAGTATGTTGACTTGAGTCAGGCAAAAACATTCGCTGATATTGCAGATTTGATTCGCATGGAAGGTGAAAAAAAGCCGGAGATGAGTATTCAGGGTATTCGTATTGACGAAGACAATTTGAAAGAAAAACGGTTGCCCAATCGTCAGGAACTTGATAAAATGTGGAACAACTCTGCGCTGTGGCTCAACACATATGATTATCTGACAAGCGCGTTGAATACATATGGTATGTTATATTATCGTATTCCTTTTAATCAGGTGGGCATTGAATTTGATGAAAAGAATATGCCAACTGGCATTTTTCGCAAAAATGCCAATGATATGTTGAGGGCAAATATCTTGAATGATACGGATGATTTTTTTCGTCTAGATGCATTAAAACAACTCATGCCAATCTTGGCGGAACAGGGACTTACAACAGCTAACGCAATGGAAGGCGGCAAGGTATATTCAGATCGGGACGCAGAGTTTATCAATGATACGATAAAAAATAACCGTGTGTATCTTGATATGGAGCTCTTTTTCCAAACGCTGGATTTGGATCGCGTTCAACGCATGGGCCTGAAACGAGTCGGAGGCTGTTTGTATATAGATGGGACATTCAGCTCCAGAAATGCGGCAATTTCCTTTGATTATGCCGACGCTCCGGGGGTGCGAGGTACTCTGTATTTCACGCAGGACACTCTTGACAGATTTGTAGAAGAATGCTATAGCAGAAATCTCCAGCTTGCCCTATATAGCATAGGTGATCAAGCGATTGACATGGCTCTCAAAGCACATGAACGAGCAACTGCATTGACAGGCAATATAGCTTTGCGCCATCGTTTGGAGCATGTGGAACTTCCAAGAGAAGAACATATGCAAAAAGCAGCAGAATTAGGTGTTGTATTTTCTATGCAACCTGCATACGAGTCACAATGGGGCGGTGAAAACAAGATGTATCAGCAACGACTGGGTGATAGATATAAAGAAACAAATCCATTCCGTGCGATACTTGATCATGGTATTCGCATTTGTGGGGGATCAGATAGTGATACTACCGAAATTAATTATTTGCATGCCATCTACCATGCGGTCAATCACCCAATACCACAACACAGAATTACAACAATGGAGGCAATTCGAATGTTTACTTTTGATGCCGCTTATGCAATCGGAAAAGAGCAGGAGAAGGGCATTTTGAAGGCGGGAGCGACTGCTGATATTATTGTGCTGGATGGTGACATTTTGCGGGCAGAGGGAGAGAATCTCAAAAATTTAAAAGTATCAACTACTATCAAATCCGGACGGGTGATATATAAAGCGGGACGGTTCTTAGATGCTGAAGATTAATTTGCTTGGAAAAATTAAAATTGAATATTTGGGAGAGAATCTTGAATCAAAACTCAGCAACAAAACGGTGGCTATGATTTATCTCTTGATTGCCAATAAGGGTCGCTATTTATCAAAAGACAAACTGGTGCTGTATCTATGGCCGGACAGCACCGAAGAAGCTGCAAAATACAATTTGAGATATAATCTTTGGATTCTAAAAAAAATACTTCCGCAGGATGAAACCGGAGAAAATTTGATTTTAGCTGATAAGGATGGCTGCATTCTCAACGAAAACTATCCTTTAGAGTGCGACCTTCTTGCCATCCGAGAACTGGATTACGCGAATTCCGGTATTGGTGAGCTGCTTTATGTGAAGGAATTGTTATCTGGAAATATCATGGAGGGGTGGTATCTGAAAAACTGCAGCGAATTCAATGAGCTTATTATTTTTGATCGCATGATGTGTGAAAATCGCCATATGGAAATTCTTCGGACATTGGCATCTCGGTATGAAGAAAACAAAGAATACAGCAAGGCTTTGGACACCTTAAAAGAGTATGCGGTAATGGAACCGGAGAATGAGGGAATTGCTTTACGTATTATGAAGCTTCATGTACTGCTTGGCAATCGAACAGGAGCTATCAGCTACTATAAATCTTTTGAGGCAACCTTATGGAATAACCTTAAAATTTCACCTGAAGATTCTATTAAGAACTATTATGAGAATCTTTTGCGCGGTTCTTGCGGAGAGGCGGATACATTATCGAATTCAGTATCGCGACAAAATATAGCATTACGAGAAAAAATTTCTATTCGTGCGTTTTGCATAGAAAATGTGGAATATTTTTTGCTTTCTGATATTCTTGCTAAAACACTAAAAAAAATCAAGTTATCTGTGCTGATGCAGTTGGGCAAAAGCATGATTGAAGAACTTGGAAATATTGATAAGGAGATTGTTTTCGCTTACGAAAAAGCCGGTGGAGAACCCTGCAGTTCTGCAACGACAATTTTACAAGTTCGAATTATTCGTGCCTTCAGCAGTTATGTGGAACTTTTAGCTGAACATTATGATATTGAGATAACAATAGAGCATTATCAAAAAATTGATGCGATTTCCAAGAAAGTTTTAGAATATTTGGAAAATCTTCAATTAGAGAGTCTGCATATCTACATAGCGTAATATTTTCTCAATTAAAGATTGGCAATAAAGCTAATCAAGAGAAAAATCATAGGGTTCAAAGAGTTTGGGAATGACTGCATCATATGTTTTGGATTTAGAGCATGGACAAACAACACTTGCATAAACAAGGGCAGCGATTATATCGAAAATGTTAAATCTGAAATAGGTTGCAGTCTGCATAAGATCGATATATCCTTTGCAACCAATGATATTTTTGCGGAAAATGCTTGGTATTTCAGAAATGCACTTGTCCGTGCAAACTATACGAACTTGCAAAAAGGTATTCACGAAACAACAGAGTATCTGGAAGTGTTTCTCAGAAATCTGCTTTTGAACGAAGAGAAAGTGGACGTTGAAAGTGTACTTTCCGAAAAAGGCAGCGATTTATCAGTAAAAACGACAGTCCATATCCATAGACTCTTTAAAAAGTTTGGTTTTGATGAAATATTTGGAAGAGGTGCAGTTATGGAGCTTCTTGGGCTGAAAAGTTCAGGTGCTTCAAAACTTCTTTTCAATTTGGTGCAGGCAGATATTATTGGACCCGTATTTGGTCACGGAAAAGGGAAATATAAATTTAAGAAGTAGTAAAAAACATCAAATTACGATGGTTATGAGAGTGTGGAGAGTGTGAGAAAATCTTACACTCTCTGTTTATAACTTTTCAAAAAATCGCTCATAATTCCCTTGCTGTACTGTGCGAGAGAATAATTGCCGTTACAAAGGCACCAGTCATACATTAGCCCACGCTCCATAATTGCGTAGGCTTTTATTATTTCGTTGACAGAAACATCGCTGCGTAATTCTCCACACTCCTGACCCTTTAGAATGATTCTCCTAAGCAGCTTATAATACGTTCTATCCTGATCGAGAAGATGCCTGTTGCCACGAGTAATAAGCTGAGATGAAAAAAGTCGAGATAAGAGATCTACCGTAATCTCATTTTCTATCATAAAAAATAGTTTTTGATTCAGAAACAGCAAAATATCTGCTGCTTCAAGACCCTCAGGGAGATGCTCTGAGATTTCCTCATATTTCTCGTCAAATAAATATGAGAGAGAGCTTAAGAGTTCATCTTTCCCACTAAAATAGTGATAAAATGAACCCTTGGATGTCTGCGATTCATCAACGATATCATCGACAGTTGTGTCCTCATATCCGTGCTCATAGAAAAGTTTCCATGCCGCAGAAATAATCCTACCCTTAGTATTTCTTTTGTTTTTCTTTGCCATTAAGGTGCCTCCATTTAAATGCCATTTGCTTTCGCGGAATAATATTTTGCTGTATTTATAAGCACATATACCTACATCAAGTTTATTACTTTTTATCTCAGATTTAATTTTAGCATAAGAGAGAAAAACAGACAATAATAGTGTATAATGAAAAGAAGTCAAGCGACATTTTTAAGGGGTATATTGCAACAAAATATTGAAATCTAAATGGAGATATGCGTGGAAGATGGATAATGAAAAAAGAGGGATATTGTATTTTTTGGGAACACATAGTAAGAGTGAATCAGTTTCCTTTCACATGCCAGGACATAAAAATGGCAAGATTTTCAAAAGACTTGGATACACACAGGAAGAAATATTAAATCCTCAATATGATATTACTGAGATTGAGGGTGCAGACAATTTGTTCGAGCCAGAGGGTATTATCCGCGAGACAATGGATAAATTCAAAAAAATATATGAGAGCAGAGAGAGCTTTCTATTAATCAATGGGTCAAGTGCGGGGCTAATTGCATCGCTGCTTGCGACAGTTCCACTTGGAGGCAAAGTAATAGTTGCAAGGAATAGTCATAAGTCTGTTTTTAATGCTCTTGAGCTTGGAGAGATGAAGCCCGTTTATGTTTATCCTGAAAAATATAGGGAGTATGACATCCCAGCTGAAATCACGCCAAACTCAATCCGAAAAGCCTTTGAGGAGAATCCAGATGTGAAGGCGGTTATTTTGGCGAGCCCGAACTATTATGGTATAACGAGCAAAATCTCTGAGATATCCAAGATTGTACATGAATATGGAGCTACTCTGATTGTAGATCAGGCTCACGGTGCACATCTAAAATTTTTTAAACCGGAGCTTGCAGCGGAAAACGGCGGAGCGGACATCGTTGTTGTGAGCACTCATAAGACACTTAGTTCATTTACCCAAAGTGCCATTTTAAATGTTTATGGGGACAATGTGAATATCGCATCTATAGCCTCCAAGCTAGAGCTAATTCAAAGCACGTCCCCTTCATATCTACTTATGAATTCGCTTGATTTATGTGCAGATATAATTGAAAAACACGGCAAGGAGCTGTTTTCTGAATGGAAATCGGCAATAGACGATTTTAAAAGAAGCGCTATTTGGATAAAGGGATTTCTCTTCATGATGGATGACAGTCACCTTGATGATACAAAAATTAATTTAGATGCGACTTTTCTAGGCTTAAGTGGCAAGCAGCTAGCTAATGAGCTCGAGAAACGAAATATATATCCCGAGCTATGTGATGGCCCAATATGTATGTGTATGACTGGGATAGGCAATGACCGAAATGATTATCTAAAGCTTTTGACTGCAATGCAGGAGATATCTAACGAAAGAATTGATGATGCCATGGAGCGTGAGAAGCAGGCGGAGATTGATAAGGACAGGGAAGGCGAAGAGATTTCTTATTTGGCACAAACCGCAATGCTCGCACTTGAGGGTGGTGATAAAGTAACACTAGATGAAATTGAACGCAGGCTGTCTGTTTTGTTTGGGGAAGATGAAGATGACCAAAATGAGAATCAGGTACCTTGGGGGAGTGTTTTGCCAGCACAAAATATAGATTGGCATGAGATGTCAAAATCTGAGATAGAATCAGTCCCGCTTGAAAAAGCGACTGGCAGGAGGGTTGCTTCAAGTCTTTCACCATATCCACCAGGTGTTCCCATAGTAGCCAAAGGAGAATCTATAGGGAAGAATGTAGTCGAGATGTTAGTACAGATGAAAAATGATGGAAGAAAGATTGTAGGCCTTCGAGAAAATGACACGGTACTCGTTTATAAAAGATAATTCAGTTATATTGAGGATGCTCTATGAAAAATGAATATAAAATAGGAGAACTAGCAGAATACTTTGGCATTAGTAGAGATACTCTGAGGCATTATGACAAATTGGGAATCTTGTCACCACCTCAAAACAACGATAATGGGTATAGAATATATAGCAGAGCAGATTTGCTATGCATGATATATATTAAGGATTTGAGAGAAGCAGGAGTTTCGCTAAAGGATATTGCTAAACTTATGAAAGATGGCTCAGTTGAAAAGGCTGAAGCTATAATGCAGGTTAGACAGGCACAAATAAAGAAAGAAATTGAAGATTTAGAGTATAAGTACTGTGTAATCGAAGATTATAAACTCAGCTATAGGAACATTATTTCTACATTAGATGAACCTAAAGTAGTTACTTCACCTCAGATGATTTATTTGATGATAAGTGATTATCCTGAATCTTTGATGTTAGCTAATAAAGCTTTTAAGAGTCTTGATAAGTCAGCTACTCCAAGATTAACATTTATTCATTCTAAGGAATATATAGATAGAAGTGATTATAAGGATATGTTTTTTAATGAATCGCATAGAGATAAAATGTTAAAATGGGCACTTTCAATGATTGATGATAAAAAATTTGAAGAAAGAAGAAGTTTTGGCAAATATCCATTCAAATTAATAAGACCTTGTAAGGCAATACATGCTTTTATTGAAACAGAAGTCAACAATGATTATTCAGCAGTTTTTAAACTTATTGAATATATGAAGAAAAATAACTATACTCTCAGCGGAGATATAATGTTTCGAAGCGTTGCATTTCGAAACCTTAGTAAGCAAGGGGCAGACTATTACGAAGTCTGGATGCCTATTAAATAAAATAAAATGATATTATTTATGCAAATGGTATAGACCTTAGACCTGTTCTAGGGTCTATAATTTTATTTAGAAATAATAGGCGCCTTAGAGAGGAGGAAGAAATGGAGAATAAAAAGAATGAAGTTATGAACGAAAATTCAGCAAGTAAAAAAAAGAAGAAGGAAGTGCCTCATATTTTAATTATTTTGGGCATAATAATCATCATTGCAACAGCTATGACTTGGATTGTTCCTGCAGGCTCATATGATCGGTATTTAGATAAGGCATCGGGCAAGGAACTGATTGATCCCACTAGTTTTCATAGAGTGGAACAAACCCCTGTTAATCTTTTTGATATGTTTGTGAATGTTGAAAAGGGTCTCATTGAGGCTGCAAATATCACATTTTTAATTTTTGCAGCATTTGCGAGTTTGTATCTCTTGCAAAAAACAGGTGCTATAGACGCTGCTATTGCTTCAATGGTAAGGAAGACACAAAAAAATCCAGGCACAGCAAAAGTATTCATTGTTATTGTAATGATAGTACTTTCCGCATGGGGAAGCACGGGTACAATGTCGTATGAAGAAATTATTGCTTTTATTCCAATCTTTGTTTCTGTCGCAATTGCGCTAGGATATGATCCTATGGTTGGTGTAGGCATGTCAGTTGTACCAGTAGGAATAGGATTTGCATCTGCTACTGTAAATCCTTTTACAATTGGAGTTGCTCAGACGATAGCAGAAATACCTATTTTTTCTGGTTTGACATTTAGGATTGCTATCTTAGGAGTTATGACTGCAATAACCGTCATCTATGTATTAATTTATGCTGAAAAAATAAAGAAAAATCCAGAAAAATCAGTTATGTATGGCTTAGATACTTCACATTTGGAAATCGACGATGATCGTCTAAAGACAGAAATGACAACTTCAAGAAAATTGAGTTTGATTGCTTTGTTAATTACCATTTGTATTATGGGCTGGGGACTTCTAACTCAAGGTTGGTATATAAATGAAGTAGCAGGGCTGTTTATGATTTTAGCAATTGTAGTTGGAATACTCAATAAGTGGAGCCCAAATAAAGTTGCAAAAACATATGTTGAAGGACTTTCAAACGGTGTTATGGCAGCATTAATTGTTGGATTTGCAAGGGCAATTCTAACAATATGTATAGAGGGAAATATTATAGATTCGATCGTGCATGCTTGTGTAAGTTTGATTGAGGGCCTTTCACTTTACGCAAGTGGTGTAGCTATGCTTATATTCCAGACTGTTTTAAATTTGCTTATACCTTCAGGATCAGGTCAAGCTGCTGTATCAATGCCAATTATGACACCTATAGCAGATATTATAGGGATGAATCGCCAAATTGCAGTGTTGATTTTTCAATTTGGAGATGGGCTATCTAATCTAATTATTCCAACTGGATTTATGGTTATTGCATGTGTAATGGCAAAAATTCCTCTGGGCAAATACTATAAATGGATAATGCCATTATTTGGAATATGTTTCCTTGCTCAAATTGGTTTTGTTTTTCTTGCTATAGCAATGAATTATTCATAAATTAAGAGGGGAGGTTAATAGAATGCAAGATGTTTTGAATGAATCGATAGAAAAAGCGGTAGAGCAGTATAAAGAAGAAACTATTCACAATAGAAGACATCTTCATATGAATCCAGAAATAGGCTTTGATACAAAAGAAACAGAACAATTCATAAGAAATAAACTAAAAGAATATGGAATTGAAACTTTACCAACAAAAGTAGGAGTTTTAGCAGAAATCAAGGGTAAAACGGACGAATATATTGCCCTTAGGGCAGATATAGATGCTTTACCACTTCATGAGGAAAATGATGTTCCCTATGCTTCTAAAAAGGGTAATATGATGCATGCATGTGGCCATGACGCACACACAGCAATTTTATTGACTACAGCTAGAATATTAAAGAAAAATCAAGATAGCTTGAACGAAAGTGTTTTGTTGATTTTTCAACCAGCGGAAGAAGGCCCTAACCTTGGAGGCGCTCGGTTAATTGTTAAGGAACTGCAAGAAAATGGTATGATACATAAAATTAAATACATGTATGGTCTACATGTATTTAATAATTACCCTTTAGGAACTATAGAAGTGCGATACGGCGGAATGATGGCATCGACAGATGAATTTGATATTGAAATAATTGGCTCAGCAGGACATGCAGGGGAACCTCAAAATACAATAGACGCAATATCTGTTATAGCTAAAGTGATTGCAGGTATTGAAACATGGATGTCAAGGCGGATGAATCCTTTAGACCAAGGAATTTGTTCCATTGGCATGTTACGAGGAGGTACTGCAAAAAATATTGTAGCGGAAAAAGCCAGCATTTCAGGAACAATAAGATGTTTAAAAAATGAAACAAGAGACGAAATTATTGACGCTATAAGGAGTATATCTGAAAATTTTGCCAAAGCATATGGTGCAACGGCTCGAGTTAGTATATTAAGAGGGTTGCCACCATTAACTAATGATAAAAATGTTACTGTTAATGTGGAGAAAATTCTTAGAAAAAATTTAAAAGATTGCATTATTGAAAGAATGGAAGAACCCGTGATGGGAGCAGAGGATTTTGCATTTTATGCACAAGTGATACCTAGTACATTTATACATATAGGTTCAAGGAATGAGAAAAAAGGTTTCTATCATTTGGCGCATACGCCTAAATTTGATATTGATGAAGACGCAATGGATGTTGGCATAAAGGTCCTTTGCAATCTTATATTTAAAAAATAATTAATTTAAATATATAATTTGTTTCATATAAAAAACGCTCTTAGAAGAGCGTTTTTTATATATTCAAGAAGCACTGAGTTAAGAGATATTTAGTTTAATTGTGCTTTAGTTTATATTGGACTTTTATAATTTTTTTCTTATCAGTATTGATTTTTAACAATTGTGGCACTTGTTTTTAAGGGAGTTTTTTTATAAAATTGAATTTAGATTAAAAGGAGTTTCTCAAATGGAATTAAGTGCATATGAAATTTTGGGCCCAATAATGGTAGGTCCATCAAGTTCACATACTGCGGGTGCATGCCGCATCGCAAAGCTGGCAAAGAATATAGCAAAGGATGATTTTAAGAGTGTCGAGTTTCAGCTCCACGGCTCATTCGCATATACATACAAGGGGCACGGCACCGATAAAGCTTTGCTTGGAGGAATTTTGGGATTTAAGCCTGACGATGCGAAAATTCAAAATGCCTTCGAGCTAGCAGACGCCAAGGGCATAAAATATCAGTTTTCAAAAATCGATCTTGGCGATGAATATCATCCAAACAGCGTGAAAATTGTGTTTTGCTATGCCGACGGGAGCTGCGAATATGTGATAGGCTCTTCAATCGGTGGCGGAACGATGGTAATTGTAAACATAAACGGAATGGATGTGCAATTTAGAGGAATTTATCCGACGCTACTTTTGCAGTATCAGGAGCAAAAGGGCATAATTGCTTACGTTGCCGGAATTTTGAGCGGGAATGGATATAGTATTGAGAGCATCAATACAGTAAAAGATCCACTTACAGACGTTGTAACACTTACGATTGAAGTCGAGAAGCCAATTTCGGAATACGTCAAGGGTGCTATCACGGGAGCTCAAATGTTCCTATCAGCCAAATATGTTGAAGTATGAGAAATGCGAGGAGTTTTAAAATATGCTGAATACAGAAAAAGAAATAATTGAAGTATGCGAAGAACAGAACAAAACAATTGCGGACCTCATCATGGAAGAGGAGATTGCGACTGCAAAGGGCAAAAAAACCGAGGCTGATATAAGGGAGTATCTCAGAGAAACGCTTAAAGTCATGGAGTCATCTGCCATGGCTAATCTTGAGAAATCAACAGAAAGCAAATTCAATATGATTGATGGCTTTGCTATGGCTGCAAACAAGGCTAGCATGGATGACGGAGAACGCGAGCCGATGTCGGGGAGCTTCATTATGCGTGCCATGGCTATGGCTTTTTCAACAAGCGAGATAAACTGTGCGATGGGCAAAATAGTTGCGGCTCCTACGGCAGGGTCGTCAGGTATACTTCCAGCTGCGATGATGTCCGCTAAAGAAAAGTATGGATTTGCTCAGAAAACGCTTGAAAACGGCCTTTTAACAGCAATTGCTATTGGCAAGATTATAGCAAAATATTCGACTTTTGCAGGTGCTGAGGGCGGATGCCAAGCGGAGTGTGGTTCTGCAGCGGCGATGGCTTCGGCGGCACTTGTGGCGATGAGGGGCGGCAATGCATCGGAGGCATTAACTGCGGCGAGCATCTGTTTTGTTAATGTAATGGGGTTAATATGTGATCCTATTGCTGGGCTTGTACAGTATCCATGCACTTTTCGAAATTCTTCGGGGGTTGTGAATGCAATAACTTCGGCTGACCTTGCATTGGCTGGGGTAAAATCAATTGTGCCGTTCGAGGAGGTTGTTCAGGCAACAAAAGAAGTGGGAGACGCACTGGAACCTGAATTCAGAGAAACAGGTCTTGGCGGTCTTGCCGGCACAAGGACAGGGCAGAGAATTAGAGCGAATTTTTTAGGGAGCGAAGCTGAGAAGTAAGGTAATTTGAGCCTCAAGAAAAATATAGGGACGTGAAACTAAGGACTAAGATCGGTGAGACCTCGGGGAAATATAAGGGTGTAAAACTAAGGAATAAGGCCTGTGAAGCAGTCCATGTGAAAGACAGTGTCGATTATTTTGTGGACCTCGTTCGCTTTTTCATTATCGGCAAGGGTGTAATAAACTTCCTTGCCTTTTTTTGTGTACTTCAAAATGTTGGCACTCTTTAGAAGCTTTAGGTGATGAGATACGGCAGGTGAGGACATATCAACGGCAGCGGCAATATTTGCAACACAATCCTCGGTATGACAAAGAAGCCAGAGAATTCTAACTCGACTTACATCGGAAAGTATCGAAAAAAGATCTGTCGACATCTCAAAAATTTTCGGATCTGGCATTATGTACATCAGCTCCTCAGTTTTACTGTTGTGCTTATGTGGAAGATTTGACATTTGATTACCTTCTTTCGATTTTGATTTAAATGCTGTAGCGGTTCCAATTTTGCTTGTTTTGACTAACTAATGATAATTTATGCTTCTAATTATACCTTAGTTTTCTAATTTTTAACAGAGTTTCTAAAAAATAATGATTTTTGTGCTAATCTGGTGTATAATGTGCTATGTATGATTTTGTTAAATAATATGAAAGGAAGGTTACAGAAATGAGTTCAAATGCAAAGCATTTGCACAGCATCGATGCAGGGCACTTCAAGAACACATCAAAGTGCGAGACTGAAGTGATGCCAATTCCGGACATTGTTAAGATTTCAATGTCTCAGCATATCGGTGCACCATGTAAACCCCTTGTTGCTAAAGGCGATACAGTTAAAGTGGGTCAGAAGATAGGAGATACTGATGCTTTTGTCAGTGCTCCAATTCATTCGAGCGTATCCGGAATAGTTAAGGATATTGAGACTCAGAGATCAGCTGTTGGTGGCAACGACACCTTAGTTGTTATCGAAACAGACAAGAAACAAGAATTGTCTGAGGACATCGAGGTACCGAGGGTTTCCGATTTGGCGGGTTTTGTGCAAGCAATTAAGGAAAGTGGTCTTGTTGGTCTTGGAGGAGCCTCATTCCCTACTCACATCAAGTTTAATCCTAAGAATATCGATGAGGTTGATACGCTGATCGTAAATGCGGCAGAGTGTGAGCCTTTCATTACATCGGACCATAGGTTAATGCTTGAGGATACACAGGACATTATCGACGGCATGGCACTTGTAATGAAGTATCTAAATCTTGACAAGGGATTTATAGGAATCGAGGATAATAAGCCGGATGCAATCGCTAAACTAGATGAGATGCTAGCGGCTCAGGGTCATGACAATATCAAGACATTTCCGCTTCCTGCGAGATATCCAAAGGGTGCCGAGCGTGTAATGATTTACGAAATTACAGGCAAGCATATGGCAGCAGGAGTTCTTCCGGCAGCACTTGGCGTTATTTTGTCGAACGTTACATCTATAGCATTCGTAGGACAGTATTTCAGGAATGGAATTCCACTTGTAAACAAAAGAATGACCATCGATGGTGATGCGGTAACAACACCTAAGAACGTTCTCGCACCTATCGGAACTATAATAGCAGATATTATGGAATTTTGCGGTGGATATAAGAATCCTCCTAAGAAAATCCTGATGGGTGGACCTATGATGGGAAGAGCGATTTTCTCAGATCAGATGCCTATAGTTAAGAATAACAATGCTATCCTTGCATTTTCAAAGGACAAAGCAGTTATACCAGAAGAAACTGCATGCATCAACTGCGGTAGATGTCATACTGCATGTCCATTCGGTCTTATTCCAACAGCACTTGCTGACGCATACGAAGCAAGGGATGCTGAGAAATTGCAGGAGCTTGAGGTTATGCAGTGCATGGAATGCGGTAGCTGCTCATTCGTCTGTCCTGCTAGAAGACCGCTAGGATTTATGAATAAACTCGGTAAGGGTGTAGTAAAGGAGGCCGGATTATAAATGGAAAGACAAGCATATAACAATTTGACGGTCGCATCCGCTCCTCACCTTGTGACGACACTTGATACGACCAAAACAATGGCTTACGTATTATTAGCCCTTGTTCCTTCATTCCTAGTGAGCACGTATGTGTTCGGATGGAGAGTAATCCTCTTGACGGCAGTCTGTGTGATTGCTTCTGTGGGATTTGAATATGGATATAACTATTTGGCGCACAAAAGACAGACGGTGCATGACTTATCCGCTGCGGTAACGGGTGTGCTTATTGCGTTCAACGTACCATCAAGCTTACCTGTTTGGATGGCAGTAATCGGATGTTTTGTTGCCATAGTAATCGTTAAACAACTTTATGGTGGACTTGGTAAGAACGTAGCGAACCCTGCAATTGTTGCTAGAATTGTACTATTTGTTTCTTTTGCTACACAGATGACAAGTTGGCCACTTCCAGTTACAGTAAAAGCTGTGGATTCAACAACAGGAGCAACTCCACTTGGAATTTTGGCTGAAGGCTCTGCTAAGGATCTTCCATCTAACATGGAAATGTTCCTTGGATTCATCGGAGGATCTTTAGGTGAGGTTAGTGCTATAGCATTGCTTATTGGTGGAATCTTCCTGATTGTGAAGAAGATAATCCTTCCTCATACTCCAGTTGCATTTATTGGAACTGTATTCGTATTTGCACTTATTTATTACGGAATTAAGGGAGACGGAAACGCACTTAACATGGCTATATTCCACGTATGTGCAGGCGGTGTTATGCTTGGTGCATTCTTCATGGCAACTGACTATGTAACCTCTCCAATACTTCCACAGGGGAAGATAGTATTTGGTATAGGATGCGGAATCATCACTATGGCTATAAGACTTTGGGGAGCATATCCTGAAGGAGTTTCTTTCTCAATCCTACTTATGAACATAATGACTCCGCTTATTGATAATTTCTTCATTAAGAGAAACGTTGTAGGAGGTGTAAAGAAAAATGAAAAATAATAACACTTTCAAAGAATACGTTGCTCCAATTGTTGTTCTGGTAGCTATATGTCTTGTAATCACAACTGCTCTTGCTGCAACATATGGCGTAGCAAAGCCTATAATTGATGACAATGCAAAGAAAACGGCAGACAAGACTAGAACAGAGCTTCTGCCTGCCGCAGATAAATTCACTGAATTCGATGGCGACTTAGTTGTGCTAGAGAAGGACAAGGTTTTCGTTGAAGACTGTTTTGTGGCAGACAACAAGGAAGGTATTGTAGTAACCGTTAAGACTAAGTCTTTCGGTGGCCTTCTGACTGAGATGATCGGAATTGATAAGAACGGTGCAATCACAGGCGTAAAGGTTGTTGATCACGCAGATACTCCAGGCCTTGGAACCAAGGCTCACGATCCTAAGCATCTAAAGCAGTACAAAGGTAAGGCTGAGCTTGTGGACCAGGATATTAAGAAAGATACAAGTATCAACGCTGTAACAGGTGCTACAATTTCGTCAAACGGTGTTCACCATGGCGTATTTGCTGCACTTGAACAGTTTGAAAAGGTAGGAGGTGTCAAATAATGAAAGATAATAAATTGGCGATCCTGACCAAAGGTATTATTAAGGAAAAACTATTGAGAAATATTATTCCAGATAAGGTTAGAATCCCTTGCTACATTGTAGTAATTGCAGGATTTGTAACAGTTGTACAGATGCTTTTACAGGCTTTTGTACCTGCATTATACTCATCTCTCGGCTTGTTTATTCCACTTATTGTAGTAAACTGCATAATACTTGGAAGAGCTGAGATGTTCGCAAGCAAAAATAATGTGCTTGATTCAGCCCTTGATGGTATCGGAATGGGACTTGGATTTACACTTGCACTTGGTTGCATGGGTGCAGTTAGAGAATTCTTCGGTGCTGGAAGTCTTCTTGGATTTAACATCCTAGGCGGACACATTGAGCAGATGGGAATTTTCAATCTTGCTCCTGGCGGATTCTTCGTATTTGCACTCTTGATTGCAGGCGTTTATGTAATCACTAAAGATAAATCGAAGTTAGTAAGAGAATTCGGATGCTCAGGTTTCAGAACTACTGAAGCTGAGAGAAGAACTGCAGAAAAGGCTAAAAAGGCTGAAGCTGCTAAAGCTGCAAAAGCTGAGGCTGCAAAGGCTGAACCTGCAAAGGTTGAAGCTCCAAATCCACAGGATAGAGAGGCAAAGCCTGAAGTTAATGCTAAAGTAGAAGTTAAGGAGGGCTAAGATGGGAGAAAAAATCACCATAGTAATGAGTATGGTTCTGGTTAATAACTACGTATTAGCTCAGTTCCTTGGTATATGTCCATTCCTTGGTGTTTCAAAAAAATTAGATTCAGCAACTGGTATGGGAATTGCCGTAATATTTGTAATGGTACTTGCAACGGCAGCTACTTGGCCAATCATGCAAGTTTTAAATCAATTCGATATAGGATATTTACAGACTGTAGTATTCATCCTTATCATTGCAGCACTTGTTCAGCTTGTTGAAATGATGCTTAAGAAATTCATGCCATCACTACACAAGGCACTAGGTGTATATCTACCTTTGATTACAACAAACTGTGCTGTACTCGGTGTTTGTATTTCAAATATCGACGCTGGTTATAACTATGTAAACGCTCTTTTCAATGCAGCGGGTGCCGGAATCGGTTTCCTTCTTGCAATGGTTCTATTTGCAGGTGTAAGACAGAAGCTTGAAAATTCTAACGGTGTGCCTGAAGCATTCAAGGGTGTTCCAATTACGCTGATTACAGCAGCAATGCTTTCCATGGGATTCATGGGCTTCAGCGGATTGTTCCAATAAGGAGGCACGATAATGTTAACACCGATTTTAATTGTCGTTGCCATTGGTCTTGTTGCAGCAGGAATGCTTACAATTGCTTCAAAGGTATTCTTTGTTCCTGTAGATGAAACATTTGCAACACTTCGTGCAGAGCTTCCGGGCGCAAACTGTGGAGCTTGTGGATATGCAGGCTGCGATGACTATGCTAATGCAATGGCAGAAGATAAGAGTGTAAGTTGTTCAAAATGTCCCGTAGGTGGTCCTGATGTGGCTGCTAAACTTGCTGAAATTCTTGGAGTTGAAGCAGGCAGCGGAGATAGAGATGTTGCTGTAGTACAGTGCTATGGTACAAATGAAGCAACTAAAAAGATTATGGAATACAGCGGTATTCAGACATGTTCTGCTGCAAAACAGTTCTTCGGCGGACTATCGGCTTGTCCTTATGGTTGCATAGGTCTTGGCGACTGCGAAAGAGTATGTGAGTTTGACGCAATCAAGGTTATAGACGGAGTAGCTCAGGTTGACAGAGAAGCATGCGTTGCTTGCGGAATGTGTGCTAAGGCATGTCCTAACTCAGTTATCAGAATTTCAACTGAGAAGAACAAAGTAATTGTTCAGTGCCGCTCAATCGCAGCAGGTGCTCAGGTTAGGAAGGTATGTTCTAACGGATGCATAGGATGTAAGATGTGTGAAAAGGCTTGCAAATTTGATGCCGTTCACGTTGAAGACAATCTTGCATTTATAGATCCTGAAAAATGTAAAAACTGTGGAGCATGTGCAAAGGTTTGTCCTACTTACGCAATCGTTAATATGAGGAAGCCTCCTGTAAAGAAAGTTCCAGCAGTGAAAAAGGCTGAAAAAGACGAAACAGCTGCATAGTTAGCTATAATAATGGTCATGAATGGACAATATAACGGTTGTTAATGGACAATAGTTACATAGATTGAAAATGTTCATGAATTGACCTTAAAACGAGTGTAGATGCCGCCTTGGTTTCTTGATAGGGCGGCATTTTTATATCAACATAATATTAATTTAATATTCGGATAATGTCTATTGTAAATTCTGGATATTATGTATATTGTAAAACCGTGGTTTGAGGGCTATAATGTAAGCATGAGTAATATTGTAGAAATTGAAAATTTAGTTTTTGAATATGCCGCAAATGAGGAAGAGCATCAGGAGCTGAAAAAAGCTATAGACGATGTTTCTTTTGTTATAGAAAAAGGCACGTTCACGGCGATAATTGGAAAAAATGGATCTGGCAAATCTACACTTGCGAAAAATCTCAACGGACTTCTGATTCCAAGCTCTGGTAGAATCCTTATTGCAGGGCTGGATACAAAGGACGACGAACTAGTATGGCAAATTAGGCAAACGGCGGGCATGGTTTTCCAAAATCCCGACAATCAGCTTGTTTCGAGTATAGTCGAGGATGATATTGCTTTTGGGCCTGAAAATTTAGGGATAAATCCAGACGAAATTAGGGTGAGGGTAGACGACTCAATTTCTGCGGTAGGAATGAGTAATTTCCTTCACGATGCTCCTCATCATTTGTCTGGAGGTCAGAAGCAGAGAATTGCAATTGCAGGTGTTTTGGCGATGAAGCCAGATTGCATCATATTTGACGAACCTACGGCGATGCTAGACCCACAGGGTAGGAATGATGTAATGGAAATCATCAAAGAATTGAGCAAAGAAGGAATTACGATAATTTTAATTACACATTTCATGGAAGAGGCTGCCGAAGCAGATCGAGTAATCATTATGAATGACGGAAAGATAATGCTTGATGGCAGACCTTCTATTGTATTTAAGCAAGAAGAATTATTGAAAAATGCAAATATGGAGCTTCCAATGGCTGTTGATATGGCTAAGAGACTTAGAAAGAGAGGCATTGAGGTTCCTGAATACATAACTACGGAAGAGGAACTGGTTGATTTCATATGTCAGTACAGGTAAAAAATATTTTTCATACATATAACAAGGGTAATCCGGATGCTAAAATCGCTCTTAAGGATGTTAGCTTCTCAATTAATGACGGCGAAATTCTCGGGGTTATAGGGCATACGGGTTCTGGAAAGTCCACAATGCTTCAGCATCTAAATGGGCTCCTAAAACCTGATAGCGGTCAGATTATTATAGGAGATATTGATATAACGGATGAGAAGGTTAAGATGACCGAGATAAGAAAGCGAGTTGGGCTTGTATTTCAGTATCCAGAATATCAATTGTTTGAGGAGACTGTCGCAAAAGATGTCGCTTTTGGTCCCAAGAATCTTGGCATGTCCGATGAGGAGATTGATAAGACGGTTCGCAGATCTCTTGAAATGGTAGGTTTATCTTATGATGAAGTTGCCGACAGATCTCCGTTTGAGCTTTCGGGTGGACAAAAGAGAAGGGTTGCCATTGCAGGTGTTATAGCAATGAAGCCAGAGGTTTTGATTTTGGATGAGCCAACGTCAGGACTTGACCCTTACGCACATCAAGAAATTCTGAATATGATTAGAAAAATTCATAAAGAATCAACAGGAATAATAATCTTTGTATCGCATAATATGAGAGATGTTGCGAATATGTCGGATAAGGTTTTGGTAATGGATAGGGGTAGCGTTGTTGCCTTTGATAGCCCTGACGAAATCTTCAAAAAAAGAGATATGCTAAGAAATATCGGACTTAGCACAACACCGTCAGCTGTTTTGTTCGACAAACTTGACGAGAGGGGAATTCATATTGAGTCAGATGCAGTGAGAATCGACGATGTGGAAGAAGCACTCTTTGGGTATTTGACAGGGGGTGCGAATCGTGATTAGAGACATTACGCTTGGACAATTTTATCCCTCAAAATCAGTGATTCACGAGCTGGACCCACGCACCAAAATAGTCTTGACGCTTGCTTTCATCATACAGCTTTTTGTCGTTCGAGGCTTCCTAGGGTTTGCGATTTCCGCCGTGCCACTAATACTCATGATAGCGCTTTCAAAGGTGCCACTACGCTTTATTCTTCGGGGTATGAAGCCGATATTTTTCATATTAATTTTTACATTCCTTTTGAACATGTTCATGTATCCTGGAGAGATAATATTTAAATGGGGATTCTTAGAGCTGACAAAAGAAGGAATCTACAAGGCATTTTTTATGGGAATTAGGCTTATCATGCTTATAATAGGCTCATCGCTTTTGACCTTTACAACAACTCCGATTAAGCTGACCGATGGTATCGAGGCACTCATTCATCCAACCAAGAGAATAGGGGTGCCAACGCACGAGATTGCAATGATGATGTCGATTGCGCTGAGATTTATTCCGACTTTAATCGACGAAACCGACAAAATAATGAAGGCTCAACAGGCGAGAGGCGCGGACTTTGAGAGTGGCAATATTTTGCAGCGAGGAAAAGCCTTGATTCCTATACTAGTACCGCTCTTTGTGAGTGCATTCCAGATTGCTCAGGATCTCGCAATGGCAATGGAAGCAAGATGCTATCGTGGAGGAGAAGGTCGAACACGTCTGCATGCCATGGTGTATGAGAAGAAGGACTATATTGCTTTTGCAATCGCAGCCATGTTTTTTGCCATGGTGGTTGCTGAAAACATTCTAACAAAATAGAACTCAGGAATAAGCACATTTACAGATGCTTAAGATATTAGAATATTGGAAGAACTTTAATGAAATTTTCAACTAAAAAAATAGCTATAGCAGCGATTATAGCTGCTATATACGCCGTAATTACAGTCGTTATCGCACCTCTGAGTTATGGGATGATGCAACTCAGATTTTCCGAGGCACTGACTATACTGCCTGTGTTTACGCCCGTTGCAATACCTGGACTTTTCGTTGGTTGCCTTATCGCAAATCTCCTAAGTCCCGTGGGAGTTGTTGATATTATTTTTGGAAGCTTGGCATCGCTTATTTCAGCAATCGGAACATATAAACTTAGGCATAATATGTGGCTTGCTCCGCTACCTCCTGTCGTTGTAAACGCAGTTGTTGTAGGCATAATGCTGAAATATTACTATGGCGTCGATGCGTCACTTATTTTGTGCATGCTCTGGGTTGCAGGCGGGCAGGCTCTTGCTTGCTATGGACTAGGACTGCCACTCATAAAACTTCTCGATAAACACAAGAATATATTTGATGCGTAAATGGTGAGATATGAGACAGAGAAAAACCAAAAATCTTGAAGAAAAGTTACTTGAATATGACCATATTCTCATCAAGAAAGAGGATGTTAGGTCTGGGCATTGGCTCGAGGATGCTTTTGGCAACAAAACAGCTGAAAATGCTAAGTTATACGTTGAAATTGGTTGTGGCAAAGGACGTTTCATAACAGAAATGGCTAAGGAAAATCCAGATGATTATTTTATAGCTGTTGAGGGTCAACCGAGTGTGGCACATAAGGCTCTGAGACTAGCGGAGTCAATGGATATCGCTAATTTGCGATTTTATTTGGGCTACGTTGATTTGCCAGAGGAGATGTGGGCTAAGGATGAGTTATCTGGGATTTACCTTAACTTTAGTGATCCTTGGCCTAAAAAAAGACATGCAAAGAGGCGTCTGACTCACCACAAGAAACTCATCGCCTATTCGCGATTGGTTGGTAAGGATGGCTTTATTCAGTTTAAGACAGACAATGATGGGCTTTTTGAATCCGCACTTGAGGAAATCGAGATTGCAGGGCTTCAAATAGCTGAGATGACAAGGGATCTCCACAATTCGAAATATGCTCATAATAATATAATGACTGAGTATGAGGAGAAATTCTCAAACCGAGGTGAAAAGATAAATATGGTAAGAATTATGGGGAAGTAAAAGCCGGATTATAGGATAAAAATATTTAGCTCAGATGTAGGGTGAATGACGATGTTACTCCATAAAACAAGGTCTTTATGAATATGTCTTTTTGAATATGGCTTGCATTCTCTTGCACATACGGATATTTTGTTGTAAAATATCAAACATATAGAGGCTCTTTGTGGGCGTCATGCGGATGTAGTTTAGTGGTAAAATATGGCCTTCCCAAGGCTAGGTTGTGGGTTCGATTCCCATCATCCGCTCCATTTGAATTTATGAAACCGTTGAAAACAGCTGAAATGCTGGAAAATCAACGGTTTTTCATTTGAAATATCAGATTTTGCAAATCGCTTGAGGTCATTTTGTCAATTCTTCGTTTGCCTGTTTCATCTACTGGATGCGCAACTCTAAATCTATAAAGGGTTTCACCTCTTTTTTATAACTCTCGACTTCATGTTGTAGCTAGCTGAAAATTTGACTTATGCGATGATGTAAGGTACAATATTTTTGAGTTGATGTATCTTACATCTTAATACATGCCCTCGGCTGATGTCGGGGGTCTTGTTTTTTTATTTTGGTAAATTTTCAACTGCGTAATCTGCTTCTTCTTGCGTGAATTTCTCGCCATATTCGGACACTAACTGGTCACGGATTTCCTCATTTGACATATTCATCGTATCACGATAGGTTTTAGCGGATTCAAGAGCATTCTTTTTGAAATCAACCTTTAAATTATCAATGGCATATTGAGCAGCTTCGGGTGGGAATTTGTCACCTGCATCAGAAATAAGTTGGTCATAAATTCCTTGCTTCGACATGTGCATAATTTCAGAGTAAGATTCTGCACTTTTTAAAGCGGCTTTATATTCTGCTGGAACACTTGGCTCTTCTTTCTTTTCCTCTGCTGGCTTATCTGTTTTTTGTTCAGTTTGAGTTTCTTCTTTTGGCTGACTAGCATCCTTGTCGCTGTCATCTCCAAAAATGGAACCAATAATACCCAAAACAAGAAGTACTACAATGACGATAAACCACCATCTTTTGTAAATTGGTTTTTTTACTTTCGTTTTTTCCATAATAATTTTTCCTTTCTTTTTATATCTCAAGCAATTTATAATGCTTTAAGCACTTTTCAATATCTTTGTATATTGTTAATCACCTTGCCAATAATGGAATTTGGTTTTGTTTCTATATTTTCTTTTGTGAAAAACATTGGAGTATACACAGAATTAAAGGATTGCAATATTATGCCGACATTTTGTTTAATAAAACGCTTACAGCAAGCACAGATTTAGCTATTTCCTTACCACATGATTTACAATTAGTCATTTTTGCCATAATAAACTCTCCTTTATATTTTTACTACTCCACTATAATTCTACCCCCCCCCCGATATCAATTCGTCAAGTTAAATTCTATAAATTATCCTTTTCTAAATTAAAAAAGCACTAGTTGTAAATGAATTTCCTCAAATCTATATTCGCAAGTAAAATATTTCTGAAATAAGATGTATAATTGTTTTAGTAGATTTTAAATAGGCGCTTACTGTTTTTATATTTTGAGTAAAAGCCTGTGTTGAGTAGAAACTAGCAATTTGATATAATATCAGTACCGAAATAATTGATAATACCTAGAGAATGAGGGGAAATAGATGGCATACACACCTATAATTCAGTTGAAAAATATATATAAATCTTTTGGCGAAACAGAAGTCTTGAGTGACCTAAGTCTTGATGTGAGTGAAAAGGAATTCATCACACTATTAGGACCGTCGGGCTGCGGCAAGACCACTATTTTGAGAATCGTAGGTGGGTTTGAGACACCGGACAGCGGGCGTGTTATTTTCAGCGGCAAGGACATAACAAATGTTCCACCGAACAAGAGAGAAATTAATACCGTATTTCAGAAATATGCGCTATTCCCACACATGAATATACAGGATAATATCGCTTTTGGATTAAAAATCAGCGGCAAGAGCGACCAATACATAAGGGATAAAATAAAGTATGCACTCAAGCTGGTGAACCTCGATGGCTATGAAACTCGTAGCATACAGAGTCTTTCTGGTGGACAGCAGCAGAGGATTGCAATGGCAAGGGCGATAGTAAACGAGCCGAAGGTCTTGCTACTTGATGAGCCACTTGGTGCACTTGACCTCAAGCTCAGACAGGACATGCAGTATGAGCTTATCAGACTTAATAACGAGCTTGGAATCACATTCATTTACGTAACTCACGATCAGGAAGAAGCCCTGACTATGAGTAACAAAGTTGTTGTCATGAACATGGGTCATATTCAGCAAATGGGAACCCCTGAGGAAATATACAATGAGCCTGAAAATGCGTTCGTTGCGGACTTTATCGGCGACAGCAACATAATCGACGGTGTTATGCAGGAGGATCGCATAGTTACGATTTGCGGTGAGAATTGGCCATGCATTGATGAAGGCTTCGGCAGACAGAAACCAGTGGATGTAGTGATAAGGCCAGAGGATATAATTATCGGAGAACCCGGAACAGGCAGGCTTGATGGCGAGGTTGTTCATAATGTATTCATAGGTGTTCACTATGAGATGGAAATTGAGGCAGGAGGATTCACTTGGCTTGCACAAAACACTACAAGCTATGAGGTCGGTTCAAAGGTGTCAATTGATGTCACTCCGTCAAACATACAGATAATGCACAAACCTCAGTCTATTGAAGAGGAGGCTATGGAAATTGATACTTAAAAAACAGTCACTTTTGTCAACTCCATTTATTATTTGGATTTTAATAGGTACGATTATTCCATTACTTGCAATCTGCTATTACGGATTTACTACAAGAGATGGTAACTGGACATTTAGCAATATATTGGCTATTGGAAGAGCAGAACACATAAGTGCATTATGGCTTGCATTGATACTTGCTACGGTTAGCACCTTCGTCTGTTTTGTTTTGGCATATCCTATAGCACTCATACTTAAATCAACCAAGCTAGGTGAAAAAGGATTCATTGTATTTATTTTTATATTACCTATGTGGATGAACTTCTTACTTAGAACTATGGCGTGGCAGGTAATCTTAGAAAAAGGTGGAATTATAAATAACATGCTCGCAAGCGTAGGTTTCCCACCGCTAGAGATTATCAATACGCCAGCGGCTGTGATATTGGGTATGGTTTATGATTTCTTGCCATTTATGATATTGCCTATTTACAATACGCTCATTAAAATAGACGACCAGATAATTGAAGCCGCATACGATTTGGGTGCGTCATGGTTTACTGCTAATTTCAAAGTAATTTTGCCATTATGTAAACCTGGAATTGCAAGTGGGGTGACCATGGTTTTCGTGCCATCGTTGACGACTTTTGTTATTTCAAACATGCTAGGCGGGGGCAAGATTAGTCTGATTGGAAATATAATTGAGCAGGAATTTACAACATCGGCAAACTGGAACCTAGGTTCGGGGCTATCTCTTGTGATGATGTTTTTTATAGTCGTATCGATGATGCTTCTATCTAGAGTTGATAAGGATAAGGAGGGGAGTTTTATATGATTCAAGGCATCAAAAAAACAATAGCTTATCTTTATCTTTGCATCATAGTATTTTTCTTATATGCTCCTATAATAACCTTGATTGTTCTATCGTTTAATCGCAGTCGTTCAATGGCAGTTTGGCTGGGATTTTCACTTGACTGGTACAAAAGAATGATGGCAGACCCCATGATTATTGAGGCGATAGGAAATACCTTTTTAATTGCATTTCTTTCGGCACTCATTGCAACAGTCATAGGAACACTCGGAGCAATAGGCGTGGCAGGCATGAAAAAATCAACCCGTACAGCGGTTATGACGTTCAACAATATACCCCTTCTTAATGCTGACATCGTTATAGGTATTTCTCTGATGCTGACGTATTTAATCTTTGGCATTAGCTTAAGCCGAGGAACTGTTTTGTTGTCGCACATAACTTTCAGCTTGCCGTACGTAATTTTGTCGGTGATGCCGAAGCTTAAACAGACTGCAAGGATGAACTACGAGGCTGCGCTCGACCTTGGAGCAACGCCCATTTACGCCTTCATGAAGGTTGTTTTTCCGGATATTTTGCCAGGGATTATCAGCGGATTTTTGCTTGCTTTCACAATGTCAGTTGATGACTTTGTTGTAACACACTTCACAAGGGGAGCAGGCATAAACACTATATCAACGCTTATTTACAGTCAGGCTAAGGTCGGAATCAAGCCTACACTTTTCGCGCTGTCGACTATCATTTTTGTCGTTGTTCTCATAGTCCTCTTGGCGAGCAACCTCATGACAAACCGAAAAGCAATGCTTATACAGAGGGGAGCGTGATGACTTGAGAAAAATATCGAAATTTGCAGCATTGGGAATCATCTGTTTTGTTTGTATGGGGATGTCAATTTTTTTGACGGGCTGTGGCAACAAAACAGGGGAAATGGTTTCGGTATATTGCTTCGGCGACTACATAGACCCTCTTGTGATTCGCGACTTCGAAAAAGAAACAGGCATAAAGGTTGTTTACAGCACTTTCGACACTAACGAGGAGCTCTATCCTGTAATTAAAAATAACGGCGCTGATTATGATGTTATCTGCGCATCTGACTATATGATAGAAAAATTAAGGGACGAGGGGCATCTTGCTGAACTTGACAAGAAGCTTATCCCGAATTTAAAAAACATTTTGCCAAATTACATGGAAAAGGCTGAAAGCTATGACCCCGGCGTAAAATTTTCTGTTCCTCACACATGGGGAACTATGGGGATTATGTACAATAGAAAGACCATAGGCAAGGACGAAAAAATAGATAGCTGGAATGACTTATGGAAGAAAAAATATCGCGGTAAGATTGTGATGCCGGATTCTATGAGGGATACTATCGGCATAGGGCTCAAAAAGAATGGCTACTCACTCAATACAAAAGATGTGCATCAGCTGTTGGCGGCTCAATATGATTTGAAGCAACAGAAGCCGTATGTGTATAAATACGTAAATGATTCAGCGAGAGATTTGATAATAGGCGGTTCAGCTGACCTTGCCGTTGTATGGAACGGTGAATATTTGTATAGCAAGGTCGAGAATAAGGACGTGGAATTTGTGGTGCCAAAGGAAGGCTCTGAGGAATTTATCGACGCATGGGCGATAACAGCTAAGGGTAAAAACCAGGAAAATGCAAATAAGTGGATTAACTATATGCTTTCAAAAAAGGCGGCTATCACAAATTTTAATTATCTGACATATACAATACCGAATAAATATGTATATGATAATATCGATGAGCTTATACAGGATTTCGACAAAGAAGCATATGGTGGCAGGGGCGTAATCAAGGAAAATCAAATTGTGTTCCCAAGCGATGATGTGCTTAAGAGATGCGAGATACTCCGAAATCTCGGACCTGACGGTGATGACCTTTATACGGATATATGGAAGAAGTTCAAGGCGAGTTAGGCGTAAGTTGAGAGCTCAATCAAAAAATATGAGTAAAAATAGAAATTCATGAAAAGCATACAAAGAGCAGGCTGAGATGAGTTTTAAATCATGGAGATTATCAAAATGAATAATTCAAACATAACACATAGCCCCATCTTAAAAAGGCTAAGAGAGGAAAAAGACCACAAAATATCGGGCGGTCTGTATCATGAACTCCAAATTCTCATGGCATATAATTCGAACCATATTGAGGGTAGTTCTCTAAGTGAGGAACAGACACGAAGTATTTTTGAAACAAACTCCTTGCATGGCGGTGAAAATATTGATGTTGATGACATAATTGAAGCGGTAAATCATTTCAGAGCCTTTGATTATTGCATTGATATTGCCGAGGAAGAATTAACCGATGATATCATTAAGCACATACATTATTTGCTAAAAAGTGGCACAAGCGACGAAAAAATATCTTGGTTTAAGGTGGGAGATTATAAGACGATGCCAAACATGGTTGGCGGTATCGAAGCTTCATCTCCTGAAGTTGTTAATGATGATATGAACAACCTTATAAAAGCATATGGGTACAAAACAGATGTTTCATTTGAGGATATAGTCGAATTTCATTTTAATTTTGAAAGAATCCACCCGTTCCAAGATGGAAACGGTCGTGTTGGTAGATTAATTGCGTTTAAAGAGTGTCTAAAAAACAATATAACTCCATTTATAATTGAAGATAGCAAGAAGTCATTTTACTATCGTGGTTTGAGTGAATTTAAGAATGATAAAACCTATCTAATTGAAACCTGCTATGACGGTCAGGATAAGATTAAGTATATGCTGAATTTTTATAAGATATGTATGTAGTAGCAGAATGCGACAAAAAATCCGAGCAGTTGGAATGACAAATCTTTGAGTACTCGGATATGAAGATGACTACAAAAAACGAATGTGGAGATAATAGAGATGTACTGTAGTGAAAAATCAAAAGCGGTATTCATAACAGGTGGAAGCGGTGGCATAGGTAGAGTCTGCGTTAAGTTGCTTGCCTCACAAGGATATAGGGTTGCATTTACATATAATAAGAATGAGGGAGCGGCTAAAAAGCTTATTGAAGAACTTGACGAAGTAGATGCGCAGAACGTGAGTGCACCTCGTGCGGATGCCCGCTGTGGCGATTCGGTTGCGCCCAGTGTATGCGAGGGTCAGGCAGACGCCAACTTTGGCGGTTCGGTTGCGCCAAGTGTATGCGATTGTCAGACCGATGCCCGCTGTGGCGATTGCGGGTTTAGCAAGACGACTATGCCTAATGTTTGCGCGCTTCGTGCGGATGTTCGCAATTCCGAATCGGTTATGCCTAGTGTATGCGCGCTTCGTGCGGATGTTCGCAATTACGAATCGCTTGAAAAAGCCGCTATTGAGGGTGCAAGGCTGCTTGGAGTTAGCGGCTTTGACTGTGCTGTGCTTGCAGCGGGCATCAGTCAAATAGAGCCTTTCGACTTGTCGAAAGGCGACCACTGGAAGGAGCTGATGGAGGTAAATGTTACAGGAAGTGCAAATGCTATTTGGGCTATTATGCCACATATGATAAGCGAGAAAAACGGAGCAATTGTTTTGTTGTCATCGATATGGGGACAGGTTGGAGCTTCATGTGAAGTCGGTTACTCTGCGAGCAAGGGTGCTGTTGAGGCGATGTGCAAGGGACTTTCTAAGGAACTAGGACCGTCAAATATTAGGGTGAATTGTGTTGCACCAGGACTTATTGAAACGGAGATGAATGCTGAACTTTCTGAAGAGGCACTCAATTCTTTTGTTGAAGAGCTATCTCTTGAGCGAATCGGAAAGCCGGAGGAGGTTGCAGAGGTTGTCGCATTTTTGCTGTCCGAGCAGAGTTCATATGTGACTGGGCAGGTTATAAGGGTCGATGGCGGCATGTAAAAAAATGTAAAATATGATTGCAAAAAATCATGTATTTTGATATAATTTTCGTAAAATAAATGCTTTAGTTAGGGGCTGACGTATTTTGTTCAAATCGTTCAGTTTTTAGAGGGGGAACGTTTTGTCTCAGTTTTTCGATAGTATTGTAGAATTGTATAATCAGTGGACAGCTAGTCTTTATGATATATTGCAGCTACCGGATAAGGAAGGTGTGCTTTTTACGGCTGTTGCTCGTTGGGTTTTTATTTTTTTGGCAGCATACATCCTTATCAGGTGTTTTTTGAGTCTTTTGTTTAGTAAGAATCCGAGTGAAGTTTGGGCGTATTTTCATGTTGAAAGTAGGTTTGATGATGAAGATGGTGTTAGTCTACCAATTACTCACTGGGAGAACATCGTAGGACGTGGTAAAGCCAGCGATATAAACATTGATGACCTCGGTGTTTCAAGAACTCACGGTACTCTGTGTAGAGATGACAGCGGCGAATGGTCGTATATGGATTTTGGCTCTACAAATGGAGCGGAATTAAATGGTAGGACGGTATTGCCGAATAAGCCAGTAAAGATAGATTTTGGGGATGAATTAAAGCTAGGTACCAGAAAGTGCACGCTTTTTCCAATTAGTTTGGAGGAAAAAAATAATAATACAGCAATGCGAATGGAAGATACAAGGTTTTCATCTCCATGGAGTATTTTGATTGCTCTTACAATTTTTCAAGTGATGACGCTAATGCAGTTAAAAATTGCGTTAGGTGAGAATTATCAGCCAAATATTGTGATTGCCTTTGCCAGTATGATTGCTATTATTTGGATTTACGTAATATTTATGAAGGGGCTAAAAAGAAAAGCCTTTGAAATGGAGTTTATTGCATTCTTTTTGTCTACACTCAGTCTTGCTGTGACGGCAACAAAATATCCAGGGTCGGTTTTTAAGCAGTTTCTTGCTATTGCCTTGGGTTTTGCCTTGTTCTTTGTGATGTGCATCTATCTCAGAGATTTATCGCGAGTGAGGAAGCTAAAGCCATACTTGATTATTCTTTCGGCTGTTCTGCTTTTAATAAATCTGGTATTTGCTAAATTAACTTATGGTGCACGAAACTGGATTTCAATAGGTGGTTTTTCGGTACAGCCGTCAGAGCTTGTAAAGCTGGCATATATTTGGATTGGTGCGGGAAGTCTGAATTATCTTGTAAATAAGAAGGATAACTTTAGATTCATGGCTTTTTCGGCATTCTGTTTTATTTGTCTTGCACTGATGAACGACTTTGGAACAGCAATTATCTTTTTTGTAAGTTTTTTGATTATCTCGTTTCTTAGAACTGGGGACTTTACTAAGCTTATAGTGGTTGTAGGAGTAGCATTTGTCGGTGGATTGATGGTTTTGAAATTCAAAAGCTATGTTGCGGCAAGGTTTGCAACATGGGGTCATGTGTGGGAATACGCTGATACATCTGGGTTTCAACAGACGAGAGCTCTCTCTGCTACCGCTAGCGGAGGACTTGTCGGTGTCGGTGCTGGAAAAGGCTGGCTAAATGAAATTCCTGCTTCGGATACAGATATGGTATTTCCTCTAATTTCCGAGGAATGGGGAGTGATAATCGCGACTCTAGCTGTGCTGGCAATAATAATGCTCTCAATCTTTGCGGTGAGATCTGTCCTTGCTGGAAGATCAACCTTTTATACGATTGCAGCGTGCTCTGCCACATCGATGTTCCTATTTCAAACAGGTCTTAATGTTTTCGGCTCCGTAGACATTTTGCCATTTACTGGTGTTACATTTCCGTTTGTTTCAAATGGCGGAACAAGTATGATAGCGTGTTGGGGACTGCTGGCATTCTTAAAAGCGTCGGATACTAGACAGAATGCAAGCTTTGCAATAAGCCTCAAGGATAAGGACGTTGACAGCGTTGAATCGGATAATTATGTAAAAATTGATGACATTGAACACACAGATGAGGATGACCTATTTGCACGAGAGGAAAAGAGTGCGCATCATGTAGAAAACTCTGATAGAAATAAATCTAATTCTAACATTAGTTCAGAGAAAGACGGAATTGATATTGGACATGAAAGTCAGACCTCGTATACGGAAGATGAACTTGAAGCTCTTGCAAATGGCGAATTTTTAGGGGGCGATGACAGCAAATGAAGAAGTTAGAAAAACGTGCATTTATTTGTATTCTCATGGTTCTTTGCCTTGTTGCAGGAATGACAGTTTTTATTTTTCGTTTAACTAAGGACGGAGACAAATGGGCAACATTTTACGCAAATAAGCATATATACACGGGTGGAAAACTCGGTATTGGAAATATATATGATAGAAATGGTAGTATCCTTGAAGAAAATCAAGACGGAAACATTGTATTCAACGAGGATTATTGGGCAAGAAGAGGCACGGTTCACGTTGTCGGTGATAGAAAAGGCAATATTTCAACCTCAGCTGAGGTGGCATATAGGAAGAATATTGTAGGATACAGTTTACTTACTGGGACATACTCTATTACGGGCAAGGGGAGAGATATAAAGCTTACAGTAGATGCTGAGATGAGTGCAGCCGCAGCAAAGGCTCTTGGAGATAGAAGTGGGACTGCTCTAGTATATAACTACAAAACAGGGGAAATTTTGACGATGGTCAGCGGACCTAATTACGACCCACTAGAGGATATTGGAGACGTTGATAAATCCTCGGGCTTGTTTGTAAACCGAGCTATTTCAAGTAAGCTAATCCCAGGCTCAATATTTAAGGTTGTAACATCTGCGGCAGCTATTGAGAATGTTCCTGACATTGAGGACTTTAGATTTAACTGTCCTGGATTTTATAGAATAGGTACCGAGAACATCAATTGTTTTCAGCCTCATGGACCTGTAGACTTTCAGAGGGCTCTTGTTACATCCTGTAATGCGTCGTTTGCACAAATTGCCAATATGTGTGGAGCGAGCACAATGGAGGATTATGTTGATAAGTTGGGTCTGACTAAGTCGTACGATATAGATGGAATCAAAAGTGTTCCAGGGTCGTTTGAATTTCCAAAAAACAATGAATTTAACCTCGGATGGGCGGGGATAGGTCAATACAATGATTTGGTAAATCCGCTAGGTATGGCTGTTTTTATGGGGGCCATAGCTGGAGATGGAAAGGCAGCAGAACCTATTCTTTTGCACAAGCCTTTTAGAAGTGCGAGCTTCACAAATCAAATGATAGAGCCTGCAACAGCTTCCAGATTGCAGGAAATGATGAGAGCGGATGTGAAGGAGGGCTATGGTGACAACTTGTTTCCTGGGCTTGAGGTTTACGCTAAGACAGGTACTGCGGAGGTAGTTGGGCAAGATGTAAATGGTTGGCTGGCAGGCTTCCTTAAGGATGAGGAATATCCGTATGCGTTTATTATAATGGTTGAAAACTCAGGGTATGGTGTAAATGTATGTCCGCCAATTTTAAATGCCATAATGGATGCAGCCAAAAATAAAAATTCGTGATTACAAAATAAGCAATAACAATGTAGTAGTGACGGCAGATTTATAGGATTGAATAAATATGAAGAATTTATATATTAAGGATTTAAAAGAAGGACAGGAATTTATCGATTTTTTTATAGTTAGAGCTTCAGGTGTTAAGGTCGGATCTACAGGCAAGAAATACTTAGATATAACCCTTGGTGATAAGACTGGAGATTTAACAGCAAAGAAGTGGGATGTTTCACCAACTGAGGAACCTGCACTTGCGGCAATCAAGCCTGGTGATATAGTAAAAATAAAGGCGAATGTCACTGTATATAGAGATGCAAAGCAGCTTAGAGTAACGAGAATAAGACCTGCTGTGGATCAAGATGGTATAGACCCTATGCATCTTGTGAAAAGCGCTCCAGAAGCAGGTTTGGAAATGTATGATTTTATCTATGGTAAAGCCACCGAAATGCAAGACGAAGAATTACGCTTGATGAGCACTAATATTTTGTCGAGGAATAAAGAAAAACTATTGTACTATCCGGCTGCGATGAGGAATCATCATGCTGAACTGGCTGGACTTCTTTGGCATATGAAGAGGATGATTATGCATGCAGAGGTTTTGGTTACCGTATACCCAATTCTCAACAGGGATTTGCTTGTGGCGGGAGTAATTTTCCACGATATAGAGAAGATGACAGAAATTAGATCTAATGAGCTTGGTGTAAGTGATGGTTACAGCTTTGAAGGCAAACTCTTGGGTCACTTGGTTCAGGGAGTTAAGGTCATAGAGGAACTGGCTAAGGAGCTTGGAATCAGTGAGGAGAAATCAATCATGCTGCAGCACATGTCTATTTCTCACCACTATGAGCCTGAATTCGGCAGTCCCAAGAAGCCATTATTTCCAGAAGCGGAAATGCTTCACTATTTGGATATTATGGATGCAAAAATGTACGATATTGAAGACGCCATGTCTAAGACAGAGCCAGGAGAGTTCAGTGATAGAATATGGTCAATGGATAATAGGACTCTTTACAGAGCTACATTTGGGAACGTAGATGGCAGTAATAAACGGGAAGATTAAAAAAGTATTTTATAGAGGCAGTAGCGGATTTGCTATTGGACTTTTTCACATAGTTGATGGCGATATAATAGGCAAGACAATAACAGTCAAGGGCGTTTTACCAGGAATTAAGGAGGGCGTAAAATGCAAGCTTAGTGGAGATTTTGTCATCGATGAAAAATATGGTAGACAGTTTAATGTAAAGAATCTAATCTTTGATAATGATGAGATAGATGAGGAAGGTTTATATCGTATGATTTTTGTGGTGCTCACAGATGCCGCAAGGAACGGTAATACCTTTCTTTTTTATGAGGAAGTTTTGAATGAACTTCGCATGAGATACGGCATTTCACAGGAGATGCTTGATGATACAATATCTCTGGAAAGTTCAGAGAAGTATGAGATTGTAATTGATAGTTCTCAAGTATATGGCAAGCGATTCTACCTTGAGGATATTTATAATTGGGAATTGCGAGCGTGCGATAATTTGAAACGACTCAATCAGACGGCAGAAATCTTTAACACTGAAGAAGTTGAAATAGATTTTGAAAAAATAGAAAGTCGAATGGGAATAGAATTCTCAAAAGAACAGAGGGATGCTGTATCAGGAGCTGTAACTAATGGTGTTACTGTAATAACTGGAGGCCCTGGAACGGGTAAGACAACGATACTTAGAGCAGTTACTATGCTGCTTCGCGAGATGGGCTATACCGTTGCTTTAGCCGCACCTACGGGGCGCGCTGCAAAAAGAATTAAGGAATCAACTGGTTATCGTGGATATACGATACATAGGCTGCTCGAAGCTAGCATAGACGAAAAAAATGATGAGGTAATATTTAGGCGAAATGAGGAAAATCCGCTTGAGGCCGATGCTATCATTGTAGATGAAGCTTCAATGATAGACGTTGAGTTGATGTCGAGGCTACTTGAAGCATGCATGGATGGTACCAAACTTGTACTTGTGGGGGATGTGGATCAGCTTCCGCCAGTTGGGCCAGGTAGCGTACTAAGGGACATCATCGAAAGTGAATACATTCACACAACCTTATTGAAATCAATATTCAGACAGGCAGAAGAGAGCAAAATAGTGGTGTCTGCACATGAAATAAACAGAGGAGAGGAACCAGATTTAACTTATAGTGAAGGGGATGATCTTATTTTCATGCCAAAGTCAACATATGCTGAGGTGCGAGAAGAAATTGCTAAGCTTGCTGTTTATGAGGAATCACAGGTTATAACGCCCACTAAGAGGGGACAGTTAGGGACAGTAGCACTAAATAAAATGCTACAAGATAGACTAAATCCTAGAGAAGAGTGGAAGCAGGAAGTTCATAAATATTGTTTTGAGGAAGATGATATTTCAGATGAAAAACTAAATTCTAATGATGCTCAGATTTCGATGAGAAAAGATAAAATGCAAAACTCGAATGAAGAAATCTTCAGACTCGGTGATAGGGTGATGCAAATAAAGAATAACTACGGTAAACAGTGGAAAATAGAGGCTGTAGATATTGGGGGCAGCGGATTGTTCAATGGTGACATGGGCAAAATCATTGAAATAGATCCATTGAATGATATAATTTCTGTCGAATTTGATGAGGGTAAGGTTGCTAAATATGAGAGAAAGGATTTTAAAGAATTGCAGCTTTCATATGCGATAACTGTTCATAAGAGTCAGGGGTCAGAGTTTCCAATGGTTGTAATGCCAGTAGCGAATTTCGGTCCAGTACTTGGAACAAAAAATTTATTATATACAGGTATTACTAGAGGCAAGGATAATGTAATACTCCTTGGCGATGAAAGAGCGCTAATTAGAATGATTCACTGCAATACAAGCAGGGAGAGAAATTCGGGAATAAAAGACAGACTTTCAAGTTTTTTATGAGTTAAATGCAGGGCATACAATTATTTTGTATGAGAAAATCGAATAATTTATGGGGAAATGTTTGCAAGGTTACAAAACAGCTTGGTAGCGACGTTTTGGAGCTTGTGTTCCCAAGCCATTTATATTGTGCAATTTGCGGCAATATAATTGATGAAACCAGACCATATTGCCTCTGTGACCACTGTAGGAATCACATAGGCTGGAGGCTTGAGGAACCATATATATCCAGTGTATCAGGACATCCTATAAGGTGCATCAGTTGTTGTTCATATGGCATGTATGAAAGACGGTTAATTTTTCGCCTGAAATATAATAAGAAAAAATCAACAGCGGCTATTCTTGGTGAAATCGTAGCAGATAGGTTGAATTATTCTGATTTAAATTTTGATTTTATCGTTCCAGTTCCGATGGAAAGCTCCAAGGAAAGACAAAGGGGCTTTAATCACGCCTTTTTGATAGCAAAAGAAGCAGGGAAGCTTTTAGAAAAGCCTGTTCTTGAGCATGTACTCGTTAGAATTAAGAAAACGCAGGCTATGAGGGGATTGGGGCCTAGTGAAAGACGGGCAAATATTTCTGGAGCATTTGCTTTAGGTATTGATGCTCGGAAAATAGAAAACAAGAAAGTCTTGCTCTTAGACGATATTTGCACAACATTTGCGACAGGAGAGGAGTGCATTAATACACTGCTTGATGCAAATCCTGAAAGTATAGATTTTATTGCATTTGCGGCAAGAAATTTTTGATTTTTTAGTGAAATCAATCCACAAAAATGTTAAAGTAATGGCATAAACATTTTATAAGATATTCTTTCTTGTAGTTCTGTGGTTGAAAATCCAAGCCAGTTGCGGGCAAAGGGATCCACGTAAGCTGTCGCAGGAGGCGGCAGTGATCATGGCGCAGCTTAGAAGTAAGTCCTCGGGGAAACCTCGGTAAAGGCAAGTGTGGGGGCAAAGACCAGGTCAGATACAAGAAAGATTGTCTATTTAGAAAGATAACCTTAAATGAAAATTTATGACGGCATAATTATAGGCGCCGGAGCCGCAGGAATGGCAGCCGCAATTACAGCCAAACAAGAAAATCCGAATTTTGATCTAGCGATTCTTGAGAAGATGGATCGTCCTGGACTTAAGGTAGCAGCTGCTGGAAATGGTAGATGCAATATAACTAACAAGAACTGTCCGGACTACATATCTACACTCAAGTTTCTCCAATCTGTTGGCATTATGACGCGTGACGACGGAAATGGATGGATTTATCCATATAACGAAGAAGCAAAGTCAGTTGTTTCTGCACTCACAGCAAAAATAAAATCTCAGAACACGCCGATATTTTGTGGTACACGAGTTAAATCTATTGAAGTGCTAGGAAATCGTCAAGATAGCGAATGGCTTCATAATAGAAAGAACGATTCAGGAGTTTTTCAGATAGATACTTATGACGGCACAAAATATTTTGCTCGCAGAGTGGTTCTATCTACTGGGGGGAAGTCAGGACCAAAGCTGGGTACGACGGGCGATGGTTTTGTGCTCGCAAGGAACCTTGGTCATACCGTAAATACACTTGTGCCTTCTCTTACAACGGTTGAAACCTATGAGGATACTGCATATATTGCGGGTGTTAGGGCTAAGGCTTCGGTAACTTTATTTTTCAAAGGCATACCTGTTGCAGCGGAAGAGGGCGAGCTTCAATTTACAGAAGATGGCGTTTCGGGAATATGTATATATAATTTGACTAGGTATATGACCGCTTTGCCTCTTAATTCATATAGTTTGGAAGTGGATTTTTTCCCTGCGATATGGAATATAGGAGAGGTAATAGCTGAGAGAGAGGCTCTCATGGGAAGAGATGATTTGCTTTTGACGATGCTGAAAAAGCCCCTCAGGAAGCTGATAATGGATAAAACGGGTGGGGATTTAAAAGAAATTATTAAAATGCTCAAGAAATTCCCTCTAACGGTGAAAAACTTGGGAGGCTGGAGAAAGGCTCAAGTTACACGCGGTGGTGTAGATTTGCACGAAGTCTGTCACGATACGACGGAGTCAACGATAGTCAACAATCTTTTTGTCATAGGAGAAGTTTTAGATTACGATGGTCCTTGTGGTGGATTCAATTTAAATCACGCATGGCAGACCGGAATTAAAGCCGGACATGCCATGGCAAAATGATTTAATAGTTTGTAAATTTATAATTGATTTTGGAGATCTCGTATACTGAGATCTTTTTTTTATATGTAAAACATCACGTTTTACGTGGGGCCGTTATTATACTAGATAACTAAAGATTTTGACATAATCCCAAGATGATGGACTCAAAGTGAGCAGAAACCTTGTCTGCTGTTTCCTGAACTTCAGCATGTGTAAGAGGCTGATCCAAGATACCTGCTGCCATGTTGGATATACATGAGATACCACAAACCTCAAGTCCCATATGTCTTGCAGCAATCGCTTCGCAAGCGGTGCTCATTCCTACAGCGTCAGCACCCAAGGTTCTGAGCATCTTAATCTCAGCTGGGGTCTCGAAGCTTGGACCTGTGTATTGGGCATAAATGCCTTCAACAAGATTGATGTTCATTTCCTCGGACACTTCGTGCAAGATTTGAATAAGCCTTTTGCTGAATATTTTGCTCATATCAGGGAAGCGGGTCCCTAAGTCATCGATATTTGGGCCTATAAGGGGATTAGGTATAAATGTTGTTATAACATCCTTAATTATCATCAAATTTCCGGGTGTAAAAGAGAGATTTATCCCGCCGGCCGCATTTGTCAGGATGATACTCTTGGCTCCAAGCATTCCCATAATTCTGACTGGAGCAACGACCTCCGACATGTGATATCCTTCATAATAATGGACTCTTCCGTTCATTGCGACAATTGGCAGTTTATTACTCCCGATATATCCGAATATAAAGCTTCCGTTATGTCCCTCGACAGTTGATACAGGAAAACCAGGAATTTCTGAGTATGGGATTTCCGCAACTTTTTCAATTTTCTTAGAAAAACCACCAAGACCTGAGCCCAGCACCAGCCCTGCCTTAGGTGCAAAATTTGTCTTAGACACGATATATTCTTTGATTGTATTTAATTCTTTGTAGCCTATCATATTGTTATCCTTTCGATATAATTCTTTTGCAGATTTTAAAAATTTGTTTGTTCGTATTAATGAAATCCAATTATTATTACTGATGTCATTTTAACATATTTATTGGCGTAGTAAAAATTATTTAATTGTACACTTGTAGTGATGCAGTGATAAGTGTAGGCCGTGATAAGCTAAAAGTGGATACAGGGGGTTATTTTTGACTTTGTATTGAAAAAGCATGGGGGTGATACAATGTATGCAAATCAATGATTATGAACGGTAGAAGGATAGAAATCTTTTGCCGTTCTTTTTTTATTGAAATTTTTTATCAAAAAACCTTGACATTTAGGTAAAATTGTTTGAAGGAAATAAGATTCGCTCTTCTTGGAATAGCGAAAAGGAAGAGTGGTACTTTTCTATTATTGATATCTTGGGTGTCCTTACCGAAAGTGAAAACCCAAGAAAATATTGGAGTGTTTTAAAAACAAGACTTAAAAAAGAGGGAAATGAGTTGGCTACAATTTGTAGCCAACTGAAAATGAAATCTCCAAAAGATGGTAAGATGTACAGAACAGACGTAGCAGATATGCAAGGTGTTTTTCGCATAATTCAGTCTGTACCGTCCCCTAAAGCGGAACCATTTAAGATGTGGTTAGCCGAAGTAGGTAAAGAAAGAATTGATGAAACAGTTGACCCTGAACTCACCATAGATAGAGCCTTGGAAACTTACCTCAAAAAAGGCTATACAAGAGAATGGATTAATCAGAGTTTACCTCAAAAATGGTAATAAGATAAAAGCAGAGCACATTAAACAAAAAATGTAGGAATAGTTATCGGCTATAGAAGAAAGAGAAATGCTAAATAATATTTCAAACTATATTATGTTTGAGAATTATTAGATACAATTGAATTTATTTAAAACAGGGATGACTTTCGTTATCTCTGTTTTATTATGGGATATATCAAAAGAAAGAGTGCGTTGATGACCTTTGATAAGCATGAAAATTTGACATTGCTCTCAAAGGTCGATTTTTTTTGCAAAAAAACCATTGACATCCACACAAAGATGATATACTATATAAAAAGCTAGCATATATAAAATATTTATATATACTATTTCAAAATATAATCCAAAACGTAATTTGGTATATGACAATTACATTAGCAATCACGGCATTGCATCAGAATTTAATAGAAGTTTGGAGGTAAAATGTTTACAGTTTCAGCAAGCATAATTGAACTTCTGATTTTATCCATTGTAAACCGTAAAGACTCGTACGGATACGACATTTCGCAGAGAATCAAAATGGTTTCAGACATCAAGGAATCGACGCTGTATCCAATTCTTAAGGAGATGAACAAAAGCGGATATCTCGAAAGCTACATCGAAAACTACAATGGGAGAGCCAGAAAGTACTACAAAATAACAGAGCAAGGCAAGTCGCATCTCGAGGAAATGCAGTCGGAATGGGACAGATTTGTTTCGACAATAGAACTTATAGGAGGGAAGAATGAGTAAGACCGGAAAAGACCAATATCTCAGCGAATTAAAATCAAAAATATCAAAACTCCCACACGAAGAATACGAGGACGCGGTCAACTATTTTGTTGAATATATAGAAGATTCGGGACTAGAAAACTATGAGGATATTTGCAAAGAATTAGGCACACCTAAGGAGGCAGCAAGTGGACTTATGGTGGGTCTTTTGAACGACAAGAATGCGAGAAAGAGAAACCCAAGTATCATTCTCATAGCTATTTTGGCGATATTAAGCGCACCTGTTTCAATCCCAATATTCATATTTTTAATTACTATATTATTTGCCATAGGAATGCTCATCGTTGCAATACTTCTTGCATCAATTGCAGGCGTAGTTGGTGGCGGAGCCTTAGCGATAAAGACTATCATAGTTAGTATTGGAAGCATAGGAATCACATCATCAGGCGGGATGGTTTTGTTTGGAACTTCACTTCTTGCAATAGGGCTAATCATACCAGTGGTATTGCTTGTGATAAAGCTAATACAGTGCTTGATACAACTTATAGCTAAACTTTATTATAGAATTATGAGGAGGAATAGGCATGAAAAAGACAACTAAAACTCTGCTTATTGCATCACTTATTTTGATTGTCCTTGGTGGAGGACTTCTGATTGCGGGTGCGCTATCAGGTGGATGGGAGCAACTCAAAAATACAGATCTGACGTCGGGCAAGGAATACCAAGAGAAGACAATAGACTATGATGAGGCATTCAACAAAATAGAAATAGATGCAGAGTCCTATCCTGTGAAGATTTTAAAAAGTGATGACGCAAGGACGCACGTTAAATTCAGAACTGATGAAAATCATGATGTGCAGTTTGAAAACGATAACGGCCTCCTAAAAATTTCCGAACAATATGAACCTAAGAAGAAAGTTAATATTGATTTGGGTATTTGGGATGAATTGCTTGGTATTGACAATGAAAAAATCATCTATCTCTACTTGCCGGAAAAAGAATATGAGAGCATTACATTGAATGCTAATGCCGGGGATGTTGAAATAGATGGATTAAAGATAAAGAATTTAACTGCGGAATTAAAGGCAGGAAGTTTCGACCTTAAAAATATTTCGATTGAATCTGGAGAGATTAAATGCGAGGCCGGAGAAGTAGAGATTTATGATAGCATCTTGAATAATTCAAATATTTATGCAAGTGTTGGGTCGATTGATATTGAAAAGAGCAAACTTAAAAATGTAAATCTAGAGGCAAAACTTGGTGACATCGATGTGCATGACTGCGAATATGACGGCGGTTCTATGAGGGTTCAGTTAGGCTCTATAGATGATGAGGGCACAAAATACATCACTCCGGTCAAGAAATACTCGGAGGTGGATGATATAGATTATGAGGATGATCAAGATCAGGTGATTCACGAAGATGATGGAGATAATTTAGAGAAGGTATAAAAAATTTTAATGCTTTAATGATCCTTCGTTTGCGGTGGAACTCTTTTCAGAAATTATTTTACAATAACGGGTATGCCGTGGTATAATGCGAGTCAGAGATAGTATTTGCGCACAAAACTATACTCTGACCAATTTTAAAACGAAAAATATCCAAGAGATTTTGAGATTATTCAAAGCGAAGTATTCAATACGAGGATTATGCAGTGCAGAAATTCTTTGGAAATCTCAAGAGAGGTAGCGACGTTGATTCAAGCATCAAGTCTAACTGAGCATTAACTGGATACAAGATACATTGCTCAATCCAATGACGACTTGAGAGCGAACTCGCATAATGCATAGCGACATCATATTAGATTAAGCGAAGTGAACGGCGATCGTAGAACTTTTTGGACGCGGATATTTTGTAGTGTTATATTTAAGAAGAACAAAGCCAGGTCAGAACATATTTTTGTGTTGGGCTGGCTTTTTTGTTGTGTGCGCATAGAAGGAGGACGTATGGAAATTGAAATGCTTCAGGGTAAAATTCACAGGGCGACCGTGACTCAAGCGGAGCTTGACTATGTGGGAAGTATAACCGTGGACACTAAACTCATGGAAGCTGCGGGAATTTGTGAGTACCAAAAGGTTCAAATTGCGGACATTGATAACGGACAGCGTTTTGAAACCTACACTATTGCGGGGGAAGCTGGCAGCGGAAAAATCTGCTTGAATGGTGCAGCAGCGAGGTGTGTATCGGTTGGCGACAAAATAATCATTATGGCTTACTGTACATGCGACAGCGAGGAAGCGAAAAACCATAAGCCAAAGGTGGTTTTTGTTGACGATGAGAACAGACCTGTGAGGGTGACAAACTATGAGAAACACGGCAGATTGGAGGATATGTAAAATGAGTGGTTGCAAAGATATAATTGTTGCTAAAACAATAGATGAAGTTAGAGCACAGGTTGCTAATTGGCAGGCGGAAGGAAAGAGCGTTGGACTCGTACCGACTATGGGATTTCTGCATGCGGGACATGGAAGCCTTATAAAAAAGGCAGTCGAGCAAAACGACGAGGTAATTGTGTCAGATTTTGTGAATCCTACTCAATTTGGACCAAACGAGGACCTCGAGAGCTATCCTAGAGATTTCGAGGCAGATAAGAATTTCTGCGAGAAACTCGGGGCATCGCTAATTTTTAATCCTGAACCTGATGAAATGTATGAGAAACCTAGAGCGTATGTAAACATTGAAGAACTTTCTGATGGGCTATGTGGAGCGAAGCGACCCGTGCATTTTAGGGGCGTTTGTACTGTAGTTTCGAAGCTCTTTAATATAACCAAGGCAAACCGTGCGTATTTTGGCGAAAAAGATGCACAGCAGCTTGCAATAATCAAGAAGATGGTTAAGGATATAAACTTTGATATCGAGATTGTAGGGTGCCCGATCGTGAGAGAGGAAGACGGTCTTGCAATGTCTTCGAGGAATACCTATCTGTCCGCTGAGGAGAGAAAGGCCGCGCTATGTCTTTCTAGAGCAATAAAATCCGGCAAAGAGAATATCAAGGAAGGTATGAGCACAAAACAGCTTACTTCGCTCATGGCTGAGGTTATTGATGCGGAACCACTTGCGAAGATAGATTATATCGAAGTAGTCGATGGCGAAATGCTTCAAGCTATTGAAAAGATTGAGGGTAAGGTTCTTGTTGCAATGGCAGTGTATATCGGTAATACGCGATTGATTGATAATTTCTCTTGGGAGGGCAATTAAGATGAGTGATATTAAACAACCAGAGGTAGCAAATTTAAAAAAATCTAAGGATAAGAATGATGAAAAGCACAGGAACAGTAACTCGATAATAAGTGGGATTGTGTGGCTTTCCGGAATATTCACAAAATATAACTGGATGCTGATTATGGGTCTTTCGTTAATAGCATTTTTAGTGCCAGGACCATTTTTGTGGATTGTAAATTACACAGCAATTTTTCTAGGATTTGCAATGTTTGGAATGGGTACAACTATAAAGTCGTCGGATTTTAAGGAGATAATAAAAAGGCCTAAGGAAGTAATAATTGGCTTCATTGCTCAGTTCACAATAATGCCTGTGGTTGCATGGCTTTTAGCGGTAGCTTTTAGATTGCCTGCCGACTTGGCACTTGGCGTAATCCTCGTAGGATGTTGCCCAGGAGGAACTGCCAGCAATGTTATCACACACATTGCAAAGGGTGATGTTGCACTGTCTGTTTCAATGACGATAACATCGACCCTAATTGCACCGATTCTAACACCGCTCTGGGTATATCTGCTTGCGGATAAGTGGGTCGATGTTTCGCTTCTTGCAATGTTCAAGACAGTTGTTACTATTATTTTGATTCCTGTGATTTTGGGAGTGATGACAAATCATCTAATGGATAAGGCCAAGGATAACGGCGTAGGCCGTAGGTTCGAAGGAGGAGCAGCGATTTTGCCGCTCATCTCGTCGGTCGCCATAATCGTCCTCATAGCAGGCATCGTGGCAGCAAACGCGGGCAAAATCATGGCCAGCGGCCTTCTGACATTGGTGGTCGTGGCCATCCACAACCTTTGTGGGCTGCTCCTCGGTCTTCTTATAGCGCGGGCTATTGGGATAAGCTATAAGAAGACGACCGCAATCGCAATCGAAGTCGGAATGCAGAACAGCGGACTTGCGATTTCTCTTGCGGCCATGAACTTTACAGCAAACCCACTTGCTACATTGCCTGGAGCAATCTTCAGCGTATGGCACAATCTTTCGGGCTCAGTCTTTGCGGGGATAAGGCGTAACAGACAAGACGAGCCGGAAGAAGAAAGCAGTTTAAGTTACGCAGAATAGCCATCTGCAAAGCAGTAAATTGACGTTCCTTAGCCATGCTTTATACGCCTTTATGTTTTATAGTATATCGCAACAGCAATGACTGATAAATGTATGTCCACTTTTGGTAAACAGATTTTTTCGTTTCAATTTACATACAAAGTTGTGTACACATTTTGGATTTCGCATTTAAAATACATACAAAATTACTTTAATGAGTGTCCACACTTATGGTTCCAGTATAAAATTTGTAATTACGGGTCAAATTTTGATTTTTACGATTTGACCCGTAATATTTTCGCACCATTTACGGTAGGATATTCAAATCTGACCAAAAGACCCGTAAATTCAAGCTAAACTACTACCTATAAAGTAGACACGGTAAAAACGAATTTTTACGTGGTGACACCCCATAGCAAACATTAATTTAGAATAAAATAACTTGCATGATATGGTCAGACCAATTTGATAGACACCTAATTTGTTAAATGGTATATTTAAATTAAAGAATTAGGAGAACGATATGAGAAGAAGATATTACACGGAGAATGAAAAAACTGAGATTTTAGCCAACCCTTATACATTTAGAATGACCGATACTCAAGTATTTTTCACTTTAGAATTCAAGAAATTAGTCGTAAAAGAAAAGCAAAATGGTTTATCTAACAGAAAAATATTTGAAAAAGCAGGTTATGACAATGATTTTTTCTCTGTAGATGTTAGAGATGGTGTTGTCAAAAGGATTCTGACTGAATACAACTCTGAAGAAGGCTTAAGAGTACCACAAAAGCCTAAATACGCTAGAACAATAGCTAAGAAAAAGCATAGGGAAACAGAGATAAAAGAGCTTGAAGCAAGAGTTGATAAATTAGAAAAGATGATAGAGTTTCTAAAAAAAACTCAATTTGTAGACAAGCATGGGAGAAAACCATAGTTAAATACAAACTAATCCATAATGAAATTCAATTAGAAAAAGGCTTAAGTGTTAAATGTCTTTGTGAAATTGCGGGAGTATCAAGATCTGGATATTATGCATGGTTGGTCAGAAAAGACAATCCAAACACAAGAGAAGAAAAGGATTTATCTGACTTTCAACTAATTTTAGAGGTCTACAAAGAAAGAGGCTATGATAAGGGAGTAATGGGTATTTACATGAGGCTCCTTAGAAAAGGCATTCGAATGAACCATAAAAAAATCAGAAGGCTTATGAGAAAGTATGGTCTAAATTGCCCTATTAGAAAGGCTAATCCTTACAGAAGAATGGCGAAAGCGATGCAAACAAGTGCAGTTGCAGATAATCTGGTTAAAAGAGAATTCAAAGAACATGGTCCAAGAAAAATTCTACTTACAGATATTACTTACATTCCATACAACAACGTATTTTGCTACCTTTCAACAATTAAGGACCCCTTTACAAATGAGATACTATCCCATAAACTTAGCGAAAGCTTAGAGGTTCAATTTGTATTGGACACAGTTAATCATCTAATCAAACATCACGGTGCAAGTTTAGAATCAAAAACGATGATTCATAGTGACCAAGGGAGTCATTATACGAGCATTTCTTTTAGAAAACTAGTAAGTGATTATGGATTAATTCAATCCATGTCCAGGAGGGGAAATTGCTGGGATAATGCTCCGCAGGAAAGTTTCTTTGGACACATGAAACAGGAGGTTTCAAAGTATCAAAGTGAATGGAGAAGCTTTGATGAAGTAAAAGAAAGGATAGATGATTGGATAGAATACTACAACAATGAAAGATACCAGAAGCAATTAGGAATGATGGCTCCAAGTGAGTATTACATCTACTATCAAACAGGACAATATCCAAGGGCTTTATTATGGACCACGTAAAAATTCACTTGAGTGTCCTTGACATAGGTAGTAGTTTATCCAGATGGAAATCGTAAAACCAAGGGGTATTATATTTATAGAACTGAAGAACCCATACAATTTAAAAAGAAAAAACGCTGTATCTACTGAATAGTGATAGATACAGCGTTTTGCTAACTGTTTTGTGTTATAGAACACGCCACAAAAAGTGCCCAAATTTCTCTTATTTGTTCTTTCTCTGGCAATCCTTAGGAGTTACACAAACACCTTTTGCAGTTGCAACTACTACAGGCTCTTCTAGGAAGTCGGCAGCTGAATCGCTGATGTCAGGACGAGTCTTGATAACTTTTTTAGCTTCGAAAACCATCTTTCTTGAAGAATTTCCGATTTCGGTGATTTCGCCATAAGCCTCGATATAGTCGCCGGCATAAACAGGAGCCTTGAACTCAACGTCGCTGTAAGCGCAGAAAAGTCCTTCGTCTCCGTCACATTTGATAAGAAGCTCTGTAGCTACGTCACCAAATAGGTGTACCATGTGAGCTCCATCAACCAAATTTCCGCCGTAATGAGCATCTTTAGCAGACATTCTTAGTCTAAGTGTTGAAGTAATTTTTTCAGCCATTTTATTTCTCCTTTTTCAATCATATAATAACTATATATATTATATCACCCACCGTAAACTTGTAAAGCCATTTGACAACTTTTGCACAAAACATCCGCCTCTGTGCGTTTATTTTGTTGAACCGAAAATGGTTCTATCGCCATCGCAAAACACATAGATTTATTAAATATAGCGTAATTTTCAAATGCTGTGGATTTTTATGAGTAATTTAGATTTGCATTAGTGATTAATGAATAGTAAAATATATATGAACCGAAATATGTTCGCAGCATTTTTATAAGGAAGAGGATAAATGAATAAATTAGTCAACGAAAAACCATATGGAACAGGAAGAGTAATTGAGCCAGAGCATGTTTTGCCGACATCTGCTTGGAGGCTCGATAACAGCAGGGAGATAGACAGCAAAGAAATCCGTATAGATATAAAAAGAATTCATATTGAAGGGACGAGCTTTAAGCAAATTTGTCTTGAAAGCAACAATAATGAAGAAAGAATAAAGCAGAGGATAATTGATATTGTTATTAGAAGAGGCAAGCTCCACAACCCAGTAACCGATACCGGCGGGCTTTTCGAGGGGGCCGTGTCGGAGATTGGGCCAGATTTTTCCAATGCTAAAGGCTTTAAGGTTGGTGATGAGGTTGTTTGCAATGCTAGTCTTGCCAGCGTTCCAATGTATATTGACAGTATAACTTCGATTGACAGGGCGTTTGGACAGATTGAAGCGACAGGCTATGCTGTAATTGGAGAAGAAGTGCCGCTGATTCCAAAGCCCAAGGGTATGCCGACCAATTTGCTTTTGTTTACTTTTAACGAATCGGGGACGCTATATAGAATTAGCAATACTGCGGTCGGAAAGCGAAAAATCCTCATAGTAGGGAACAATCTTTTGTCGAATATTTTGTTCGGGTATGCTGCCAGGAAGGTTGCAAGACCAGATGCTGAGATTGTATGCCTTCTCGACAAAAAAACGGATATGGTCCTTAAGGGTGAATCGGTTAATCGCCTGATTAAAGAGGTTTTCAGCGAAATTCATTATGTGGATATTTTAAAGCCTTTAGAATGTTTACAGGGGCTTGGTGCGGACGGGCTTTTTGATGTCAGTGTAAACTGTGCGGATATACCTGGGGCAGAAACCATAAATATTTTGGCGACAAAAAGTGGCGGTACCGTTGTGTTTGCTAACCTTATAAACAATTACAACATAGCGCTTTACATTACGGAATCCATATCTAGGCAGCTTGATATTCGTTGTGCTGACGGCTACCTCGAGGCGTACGATGACTTTGATATTCAGCTCGTAAAGGAACTTATGCCTTATGTTTCGGATGCAGTTGTTACAGATTTGAATGTTGATGATGATTTGTCACATCCTATCGGCAGAGAGGAGCGGCTTCAAATGGTTGGCGGTCAGAGGCAGAGTATGGCTGAGGATTTTATATATGAAAGTAGAGCGATGGCGGGTGTGCTCGACGAAATACTGACAGTTTCGAATTACGATTGCAATGTGCTAATTACTGGAGATACTGGAGTTGGCAAGGAAAAAGTCGCGACCATGATTCACAAAAATAGCTCAAGGAAGATGCAGCCTTTTGTAAAGGTCAACTGTGCTTCAATAGCTCCGACGCTTATAGAGTCTGAGCTTTTTGGATATGAGAAGGGAGCATTTACGGGCGCTGGAGAAAGGGGCAAGAAAGGCTTCTTTGAGCTTGCTGATAACGGTATTTTGTTCCTCGACGAAATTGGAGAATTGGCGATAGATGTTCAGGCTAAGCTTCTTAGGGTAATTCAGGATGGAGAGTTCTTTAGAGTTGGCGGGCATTCCCCAGTCAAATGCAATGTTAGGATTATTTCGGCGACCAATCGAGAGCTTGAAGAAATGATTGATGAAGGATCGTTTAGGAGGGATTTATACTATCGATTAAATGTTGTGAGAATTCGAGTGCCTAGTCTTTCGGAAAGAACGAGCGATATTCCCGCGCTTGTTAGGTTCATGCTAGAGAAATATGGCAGAAAATTTGACATCAAAAGAACTATAGATGACGACGCGATTGAATATTTAAAACAGTCTCCTTGGCCTGGGAACATTAGAGAACTAGAGAATGTTGTTCAAAGACTTATGATTGGGTCGAAAAGCGAGAGAATTGACTTGCTCGATATAATGCGCGAATTACACTCTGACATATTCGATTCAACACCGCTTTCGCCAGTTAGCAACAAAATAGTTGCGTCGCATGGGGCTAATGGTGCCAAGGAGCAGGTCATGGATCTTGAAAAAATGGTAAACAACTTCGAAAAGAACATACTTAAATACGCTTGCGATCAGTTCGGTTCTACGAGGAAGGCAGCTAAAGCTGTTGGAATTTCGCAGACACAGCTTGTGAGAAAGAAAAAGAAGTACGGGATTTGATTATAGAGATGAATAGGGTTGATATGAGGAAGACATTAAAATCATCAAGTGATTATATTATTTTGTTTTTGTATGCAGCTTGCATGTATTTGTTGTGGAAGCTATGTTTGCTTGGGGACTTGCGTTATTGGATGAGGATAATGCTGCCTTTTGCTATTCTTCTTACTGTTTTAGTGGTTATTAGATTAGTATTAAGAGCCAGAGGATATAAAGCAAGTTATTTTAAAGTTCGGATGGGCTGTTTTGTTGCTATAACTTTAATCTTTGCAGCTATGATAATACATACAGCTATTCCGTATAATGGGGCTTTGTCTTGGAAAGTCGATGATTATTTTAATCATAAAAAAATTGAATTTACTCATAATAACATTTATGAAGATGGGATTAATGGGGTGCTTGATGACATAGATCGAAAAATTTCCTTGCCAGATAAGCTTTACGTATCAGAGGATTTTTATATTAGCTTTAAGGAGGATGGTTCGATTACAAATGTTGAGGCGTTGATTTATGGGAAAGATGACAAGGGGCAACTGAAGGGTTATTTAATTTCTTATGATAAGAATAAGGAAAGCAAAATAAATGTATGGCTTAACGATGGCGAAGGCATTAGCGTTAGTTCAGATAAGTTATTAGAACCCTTTGTTAGGATTCTAGAAAAATCGGACGCCCATTATAAGGAGCAAGTCAAAAATTGGAATTTCGAATCGAACGATAAAGAATATGCATTTTTATACTCGGGGAAAACAAAAGTTAGTATAGGAGAAGAATTTTATATATTGGATCTTATTGAAAAAAATAGTTACGGATTGACGAAATCCGAATTATCTGAGGGAGGACAATTGAGTGGATATCAAGCCTCGCTTTTTGTACCTAACAAAAAAGTAATATCTCCTGTTAAATATCTTGTGGATTCCAAGTATGTATCACGAGAAGAACTTGAAGCTGAGCATGATAGTGGTGTGGTTAAAAATGCCAAAGATTCGGAAAGCTGGATTGTGGATGAGGCTAATGGAACTGTGTATAGCTTCGTTTTAGACGATAAAAAGATAGGTTATAGACTTGTCGTTGTAAATGCAGCGGCTGGCTCGAGATTCTATAAACTGGATAAATCGATAGATAGCGGGCAAAGCTGGGATGTGATTAACGAAAATCCTTTTATGGATGAAGCTGGCGTAGCGGAGGGAATCGTATTCTTTTCAAATGATTTTGGATTTATTGGGATTCAAGGTGCATCTGGAGAATCCTCTCAAATTTATATGACAAAAGACGCAGGAATTACTTTTAAACGCTTAGAAATACCGATGGACAAGGTGCCGCGCGTACCAAAGGCTGGTAAAGAAATGGGTCTGAAGCTGGATGATTACAGATATATTTCTATGCCAAAGCTTAAATCAAGCAAGCTATACATCACCGTTACAGCGGGATATGGCGAAATTGATGGAATAGATTTTTACTCCGAAGATAATGGCGAGAGTTGGAATGTTATTACAAAATAGAAGCCTATGTCTATCACAGCCTTCGTAGCATTATCGATTTGGAAATGAATCACACAGTATAACGCCGAATCAGATTTAGTTCAGTTTACCCTCAAAAGAACCACACAATGCAAACAAAATAATTCATAACAATGCTTTGCCATCAAAATGCTCCTTTAAGATGATAATCTTTTAGGGGCATTTACTTTTTTGCAGAAAATGGGCATAAAAATGAGTTAAGTAAAGAATCTACTTCATAAAGGCTGATTTTATAAGCTTTTCAAATGGTAAACATAATTTTGAATTGCGAAGTTCTCAAGAGCATTCGAAACTTGTTTACGGGATTATTTCAACTATCGCACATCGTAAGACGAAGTTGGCACAGAATTTGCTTATATCAATCACGGTATTTTGAAAAAATTACAAGCGTTTATCGTTAAATTTATAGTAAGGAAGGTATGCATTATGGAAAACACTATCGAAAACAAAACAGTCAAGTATAGACCTGGAGACCCGCTTGGGACACATAGGGTTCTAAGCCCTAAGGGAGTTCTTCCGCAACCAGCTGAGGTTCTTGATAATGATATGAAAATTTATGATAACGAGGTTCTGATTGATGTTCACACTTTGAACATTGACTCAGCAAGCTTTACAGAAATTGAGAGAAGAGCAGAGCATGATGTAGAAAAGATAAAAGAAATTATCATGTCAATTGTTGAAAAAACAGGAAAGCACAAAAATCCGTGGACAGGTTCAGGCGGCATGCTTATCGGAACCATTGCCGAAATAGGTCCCAATTACAAGGGCGAGCTTGAGGTTGGCGACAAAATTGCTACACTTGTTTCTTTAAGTTTGACCCCGCTTAAGATTGAAAAGATTTTAGACGTAAGACCAGATATTGATCAGGTTGATATAGAGGGACAGGCTATTTTGTTCGAAAGTGGAATTTTCTCGATTCTTCCGGATGACCTTCCACAGAATCTTGCACTTTCTGTGCTTGATGTTGCGGGTGCACCGGCGCAGACTGCAAAAATTTGCCACCCTGGAGATACTGTTGTAATTCTCGGAGGTGGTGGAAAGTCTGGCATGCTTTGCAGCTACATGGCAAAGAAGGAAGTCGGCGTCAACGGGCAGGTTATTTGCGTTGATGGTTTTGAGCCTTCAATTGATAGGGCTAAAAGTGTTGAAGTTGCAGACCATTATATAGTAGGGAACGCAACTGATGCGGTTGGGTTACACCAGAAGGTAGCCGAAATTACAAATGGTAAAATGGCAGACGTCGTTATCAATGTTGTAAATATTCCAAACACTGAGATGGCATCCATTATGCTTTGTAAAGATGGTGGCATGGTTTACTTCTTCTCCATGGCAAGCGATTTCACAAAGGCTGCTCTCGGAGCTGAAGGTGTAGGCAAAGATATAAACATGCTTGTCGGAAACGGATATACCAAAGGACATGCAAATGTGGCATTACAGGTACTTAGAGAGAACAAAAAAATCAGGGATCTGTTCAATAAATTGTATGCATAGCGTTCAACACTGAAAAGGAAAATTAACTGAAATAAAAATACTATTTTAAATATTACCTCCAACCCTTGCGATTATACGTCTAATTGCGGGGGTTTATTTTTATTTGCTTGAAAATAACTCAAATATAATGACACAATAGAATCGGGAGCGGACATATAATGCTGCGCTGCACTTAATTTTATACACAAAATTATAAAAATATACTTTAATGTTAAAGCAACTGTTTTGTGCAAAACATCTAAAAATAAAACAAAAAAACGTATTTTGTTGTATAACACTACAAATTTGTAACATTGTTAATACGAAAAACAAAAAATAGAACATTATTTTACTGTATCAACAAATTAAAGTGAAAACGCAACAACACTTTTTTTAGTGAAACTATATTGTTTTTATTCGTCTTTTGATGTATAATGAGATAAATCGTTTTTCGATTGTAAAGAAATTTAACATATGTCAGGAGTTTTCTAAATGGGTAAATACGTTATCAAACGTGTAGCGCAGGCTGTGATTGTACTACTTTTGGTTGCAGCTCTGACCTTTGTTTTGATGAACTTGGTTCCTGGCGGTCCGTTCCTCGGAGAGAAAGCAAAGTCTCCAGAGGTTATAGCCGCTCTTAATGCTAAGTATGGTCTTGATAAGCCGCTACATATTCAATTCAAAAATTATATTGTGAAATTTGTTCAGGGAGATTTCGGAGTTTCTCTTAAGATGCAGAAGAATAGACCCGTGAGTGAAATAATTGCGGAGCTATTTCCAACTTCGGCAAAGATTGGTCTTATCTCACTTCTTTTTGCAATAATTACCGGTATACCTATGGGCTGTCTCGCCGCCTATTATAGAGGAGGTAAAGTGGACAGCATACTCAGGGTTATAATGACTTTGGGTATTTCGGTGCCTGGATTTGTTATTGCTACCCTCATGCTTATACTTTTTGGTGTAAATCTCGGATGGTTACCTACGATTGGACTTAATGAACCTGCCAGCTACATTATGCCATGTTTTACCATGTCATTTTATCCTATGTGTTATCTTGGCAGGCTTTCAAGATCGAGCATGCTAGATGCGATTAACCAAGATTACATCAGAACTGCAAGGGCCAAGGGAGTTAAGTCGAGCAAGGTGATATTTAAGCATGCACTTAGAAATGCCTTTATTCCTATCTTGACATACCTTGGACCGCTGACTGCATTTATTTTGACTGGAAGCTTTGTCGTTGAGAGCGTATTCAGCATACCTGGAGTTGGCAGGTACTTCATTCAGAGTATACTAAATAGAGATTACCCTATAATAATGGCAACCACGATATTCTTGGCTGCACTAGTTATAATAATGAATTTGATTGTTGATCTTCTCTACAAATTTGTAGACCCTAGGATTGATATCACTAAGGGAGGTGGAGAAGCATGATTAAAGAACAAGATAAATTCCTAAGCCCGAAGATGTTTTCTTTGCAGCCGGATTTAAACAAGTTGCCGGACACGGAAATTGTATTCGAGCCTAACGATTTCAAGCCGGCGTCAGATGATAAGAAGGAGAATTTCATAGAAAAAGCTGAAAGCGTGTCATACTGGGCAGATGCTTGGAGGAGATTGAAACACAACAAAGTAGCGATGATATCGCTTGGTATAATAATTGTGATATTTCTATTCTCATTTATTGGGCCTTTGTTTACGAGCGTTGACTATTCAACACAAGTAAGACATGCAGATAGTATTAACCTCGCACCTTCTTTTGAGCACCCTTTTGGTACAGATAAATTTGGAAGAGATTTATTTGTGCGTGCTATGTACGGCGGACGAGTTTCGCTAACAGTAGGAGTCTGTGCTAGCTTGATTGTTCTTATCATCGGAACACTCTACGGCTCAATTTCAGCATATTTTGGCGGAAAAGTAGATAACATCATGATGAGAATTTTGGATTTGATATATTCTGTACCGGATGTTCTTGTTGTATTGCTTTTATCTGTAACTATCAAAATACCTCTGCAAAATTGGGTTAATACAAGCGAATCGGCGTTTGCTGCAAAGGTTGGTGTTCTAGGAGCACCACTCATATCGATATTTATAGCCTTTGGACTTCTTTACTGGGTTTCCATGGCTAGAATAATAAGGGGACAAATCCTAATGCTCAAGCAACAGGAGTATGTAACTGCGGCAAGAGCTCTAGGAGGAGGCGGTAAGAGAATAATTAAAAGACACCTCTTACCAAACTGTGTTGGACAAATTATTGTAATGACGGCACTTCAGATTCCATCAGCAATCTTCCTTGAATCTTTTCTGTCTTTCTTAGGAATAGGCGTTTCTGCTCCAATGCCAAGTCTTGGCGCTATGGCAGCAGAGGCCTTGGCGGGGATATATTCTTATCCTGAGAGGCTTATAATACCTTCCATTATATTAAGCTTGATGATTTTAAGTCTTAACTTATTTGGGGATGGACTTAGAGATGCTTTTGATCCAAGGCTTAGAAAGTAAGGAGGTTTGGGATGGATAAATTATTAGAAGTCAAAGACCTCAAGGTTTCATTCTTCACTCATGCGGGTGAAGTTAAAGCTGTTGGGGGAATAAATTACGAAATTAATCACGGCGAAATAATGGGGATTGTTGGAGAGTCAGGCTCGGGAAAGAGCGTAGAAGCCTACACGATTATCGGGTTGCTCCAAAGCCCAGGCAAGGTTGTCGGCGGAGAAATATTATTTGAGGGCGAGAATGTTTTGGAATATTCTCCTGAACAGATGGAAGAGTTCCGAGGCAATAAAGTAAGTATGATCTTCCAAAATCCGATGACATGCTTAAATCCGGTTTACACTATAGGGAATCAGCTTTCTGAAGCTCTTTTGTGCCATGAGAAAATGGAAAAAAAGGACGCTTGGGAAAAGTCAATTGAGATGCTTAAGCTCGTAGGAATTAACAATCCAGAGAAGCGTATGAAGCAGTATCCGCATGAACTGTCAGGGGGAATGCGACAGAGAGTCATGATTGCGATGGGTTTAATATGTGATCCTATGCTTTTGATTGCTGACGAACCTACGACAGCTCTAGACGTGACTATTCAGGCACAGATACTTGAACTCATCAAGAAGCTTCAAGCGGAGAGGAAGATGTCAGTAATATTTATTACTCATAACCTCGGAGTAGTGGCTGAGGTCTGTGACAAGGTATCTGTAATGTATGCTGGCAAAATAGTGGAGCAGGGCAGCGTGGATGATATTTTCTACAATCCTTCGCATCCGTATACGCTTGGACTCATGCGTTCTATGCCTAGGGTTGATGCTGAAGAATATGAAAGACTAATCCCTATTGAAGGCAATCCTGTGGATATGCTTAACCCTCCAGAAGGCTGTGGATTCGGAGCTAGATGTGAATATTGCATGAACATATGTCTTAGAAAAGAACCGCCTACTATAGATTTAGGGAATGGGCATAGATCAAGCTGCTGGCTTCTTGCCTCTAAACTGAAAGAGGAGGCATAAAGATATGGAAAACAATCAAATGACTAGAGAAAATGGAAGCAATTTAATACAGATTAAGAATCTAAAAAAACATTTTAAAATAAGCGGCGGTCTGAAAGGCCCTAAGACTGTGTATGCTGTTGACGGTGTAACTTTTGATATAAAGAGGGGCGAAACGTTTGGGCTTGTCGGAGAATCTGGATGTGGCAAGACTACCCTTGGGAGAACTCTTTTGCGTTTGTACGAGCCTACAGCAGGTACAGTAACATACAACGGTGAGATAATTTTCGACGAAAATGACAAGAAAAATAATCCCAAAATGTTACCGTATAGAAGAAAGATGCAGATAATATTTCAGGACCCGTCAGCTTCTCTTGACCCTAGGATGACAGTGGGTGAAATTATCGGAGAAGCGCTTGATATTCACAAGCTGCATCAGGGCAAGGATAGAGCTGAGAGAATAAATCAATTGCTCGAGAGAGTAGGCCTTAATAGTGAGCACTCTAACAGATATCCGCATGAATTTTCGGGCGGTCAGCAGCAAAGAATTGGAATTGCAAGAGCACTAGCTGTTGAACCTGAATTTATTGTATGCGATGAACCTATATCAGCGCTTGATGTTTCGATTCAATCTCAGGTTGTTAATATGCTTGAGGATATGCAGGATGAGCTAGGTCTGACATATCTTTTCATAGCGCATGACTTATCTGTTGTAAGACACATATCAGATAGAATTGGTGTTATGTACCTAGGCAATATGGTTGAACTTGGAAATGGCAGAGAGATGTATGCGGACCCAATTCATCCATATACGAAGACTCTTTTGTCAGCGGTTCCTATTCCAGATCCAAAGGCTAACCGAGAAAAGAAAAGAATAATTCTCGAAGGGGAGATTCCAAGTCCTATGAATCCACCGAAGGGTTGTAAGTTCCATACAAGGTGTCCATTTGCCACGGATGTATGCAAACAAGATGCCCCTGAGTGGAGAGAGATTAAAGAGGGGCACTTTGTTGCCTGTCATAATGTTTAGTTAGCTTATGAGTGAAATATACTCATAGTTATAGAGAGAATTCATAAAAAGGAGGAATATTTATGAAGAAGGCATTATTAACTGCTCTTGCGCTGTGCATGATTTTTGTATTTACAGCGTGCGGAAACAGTGGCTCCGGTGATGTAAAAGAAGACGGCGTTATGGATGTTTGTATAGCATCAGAGCCAGATTCAATTGACCCTGCACTAAGCACGTCATTAGACGGAGGCACAATGAACCTTCATACTTTTGAAGGACTTGTAAAATGGGCACCTGACAAAGGTGGCAAAGCTAAGCTAGTGCCTGGAATGGCAGAGAAATGGGATGTTTCAGATGACAAATTAGAGTGGACATTCCACCTGAGAAAGGATCTTAAGTGGAGCGACGGTTCTCCTCTTACAGCAAAAGACTTTGTTTACTCATGGAACAGACTTGTAAATCCTGACACTGGTGCAGATTACGAGTACATGCTCGACATGGTAGCCGGTTATGACAGCGAGGATAAAAAGCTTGAAATCGAAGCTGTTGATGATCAGACATTCAAGGTAAAGTTAGCTAAGCTTACACCATACTTTGAAGAAATCTGTGCATTCCCTGCAACAGCACCTGTAAAGCAGGAAATCATAGAAGATTCTGAAATTAAGGATTGGACAAGCAAGCCTGATACATATGTTTCAAACGGTCCTTTCAAGATGACTGAAAGAAAGAGAAACTCAAAGATTGTAATGGAACCTAATGAGAACTATTACGATGCAAAAAAAGTAGAAACTAAGAAGTTGGTTTTCCGCTTGATGGATGATACTAACGCAATGTATGCTGCATATAAGTCTGGAGAACTAGACTTTATAAATCAGGTTCCGCCAGATGAAACAAAAGCACTATTGAAGGATAAAACACTTAAGGTTAATCCTCAGATAGGAACATACTTTGTATGCTTCAACACTCAGAAAGCACCTTTCGATAACCCTAAGGTAAGAGAGGCATTCTCTTTAGTAATTGACAGAAACTTCATCGTTGATGATGTAACTGGAAAGGGCGAAACACCTGCAACAGGATTTGTACCTTCAGGAATAAATGATGCTAAGGGTGTAGATGGAGATGACTTCAGAAAAGTTGGTGGAGATCTCTACAAAATAGAAAAAGACGATTACGAAGCAAATTGCAAGAAAGCAAAGAAGCTAATGGAAGAAGCTGGCTATCCTGACGGAAAAGGTTTCCCTTCAGTAGATTATCTCTACAACACAGAGGGTACTCACAAGGCAATAGCCGAAGCACTTCAGAATATGTGGCAGGATAAGCTAGGTGTAACTGTGAACCTTCAGAACCAAGAATGGAATGTGTTCCTAAACGACAGGAAAGAGGGTAACTACTCTATCGCAAGACATGGCTGGGTTGCAGACTACAACGATCCTATGACTTTCATCGACATGTTTATGACTGGCGGTGGAAACAACGATGCTCAGTATGAGAATCCTGCATATGATGCACTTGTAAAGGCTGCTAAGGCAGAGCAAGATACATCTAAGAGAATGCAGCTTATGCATGATGCTGAGAAGATTTTGATTAGTGACGACAATGTTGTTGCTCCATTATACTTCTATACAAGCCCATACATGATGCATGATGGACTTAAGGGTCTTTACTATACTCCACTTGGATATTTCTTCTTTGGAAATATGACAGGAATGTAGTAGATAGAACAAAATAAAAAAGGTTTTTCTTAATCCATTTAGAAAACATAAAAATAGCAAGCTGTCGGGTACTCCCTGGCGGCTTGCTATTTTTTAGGGGGCGCTCGGCGAGCACACATTCTAACGGCTTGAGCTTTGATTCAACATGTACACGTGCAGATTGTTAATAATAGATTAATTAAATCTTATAAAAAAGAATTTTAATTAAATCTGTTAAACTATTGACTAGCGAATGCAGAAATGGTATCATATAAGAGACAAAAGAGGTTGCTTGACGACGAAGTCAAGTAAAAAGATGCGAAGTAGTGTCAATTCCTTAGGGAGTTGGCATTTTTTGTATTTAAAACGAATACATTTAGGATTGTTAATCTGTTCGTATGATTATTTTGTTATAATCAATCATCGTCTGGAGAATTTATGGACACATTTAAAGGCGCAAGGAAAATACTGATAGGCTCATCTCAAATTAACGAAATATTTAGAAAATATAAAAGGATCTTTATTGTTTGTGATCCATATATGGTCGAATCCCAAAAGACTACCTACCTTACAGATAGGCTCAATGAGCTTAGAGCAGAATATTATATATATTCTAACATTAAGCCTGATCCAGGTGTAAACATAGTTGCTGACGGCATTGCAAGTCTTATTGAATTTAATCCCGATGTTGTAGTGTCATTTGGTGGTGGATCAGCGATAGATGCTTGCAAGGCGATGATATATTTTGCTGCAAGAGAAAAAATGATTGAAAACATACCCCATATAGCTATACCAACTACAAGCGGTACGGGGTCAGAAGTAACTGATTTTTCTGTAATAAGTGATGATGAGAACGGCATCAAATATCCGATAGTAGAAGAAACCTTGCTTCCTGATATAGCTATTCTTGATGCAGAACTTACAATTTCAGTGCCCCCTTCTGTTACAGCTATAGCTGGCATTGATGTTGTTACTCACGCTATAGAAGCTATCGCATCTAAAAACTCAAATGATTTTTCTGATGCTGCGGCTGAAAAATCAATTAAATTAGCAAGAGCAAATCTTTTGAAAACATACAAAGAGCCTAAAAATTTAGAGGCGAGGCAAGCTATGCATAATGCGTCGTGCTTGGCCGGTATTGCTTTTAATAATGCAGGGCTTGGACTAAATCATGGAATGGCACATGCTCTTGGAGGGAAGTTTCATTTACCACACGGGATGGCAAATGCGATATTACTTCCTTATGTAATGGGTTTTAATGCTGGTTGTTTTGATAATCTTACAGAGCATGCTCATGAATATGCCAGAATTGCTAGGTTAATACACGTTGATTCGAGTAGCGTAAGACAGAGTGCGCTCAATTTAATTAGAGCGGTGAAGAAACTGATAAAAAATCTTGATTTACCAGCAACAATCCGAGAAGCCGGGGTGGAGGAGGATGCTTTTTTAGATGTGCTTGACGAGCTTGCAAGCACAGCATTTAAAGACAAATGTACTGCTACAAATCCTAGGCTGTGTTCAATTAGTGACATTAGGAATATTTATACGCATGCATATTATGGGCGAATTAGGAAATAAAATCAGCATCAAGTAAGACGAGGTTATTATGGATTTTGATAATAAAGAAAGAATAATTCAAGAGTTTGTACCCGGAAGGCAGATAACATTAGCACATGTTATAGCTAATCCGGTGGATGACCTATATGCAAAGTTAGGTATAATCAATGTGGATGGTGCAATAGGCATATTCACTATAACTCCGAGCGAAGGTGCCATTATTGCAGCAGATGTTGCTACCAAAGCGTCAGATGTGAAGATTGGTTTTGTTGATAGATTTAACGGATCTTTGGTTATATACGGTGATGTTGCTGCGGTAAATGCTGCAATGATATCCGTGATGAGAGTGTTGTGTGATGAAATGAAATTTACATCAACTGAAATAACTAATAGCTAAAAGAGATTTTTGTGTAGAATATGAAGCAAATCATTTTTATTGGGAACATAGCAAGTGGAAAAACCACCTTGAGTCAAGCAATCCTAGGAAAGGATATTTTTTACAAAAAAACACAATCTGTGGAAGTGCTTGGCAGTAAAATTCTAGACACTCCGGGAGAATTTCTGGAAAGGTCACAGATGAGAGGTGCCTTAATGACAACATCGGCTGATGCAGAAGTTATTGGGTTTGTTCAAGCTGCGACAGATGAAATAAATATGTTTCCGCCTTTTTATGCAGGCTCATTTTCAAAAGAAGTAATAGGTATAGTGACTAAGATAGATATCGCTACAACAATGCAAATTAAGGAAGCAGAAAATTTACTGAAAAATGCGGGTGTCAAAAAAATTTTTCGTGTAAGTAGCTATACGAAAGAAGGTATAATGGAACTTATTGAATATTTAAATTAGTTAAAGAGGTTCTGAATATGGAAAAAGAAAAGTTGAAAATCGTTGTCGTTGATGACGAGCCTATTATAAGGATAGATATCAAAAATATGCTGACAAATGCAGGTTATCAGATTGTGGGAGAAGGGTCAAATGGATTTGATGCTATTGAGTTGTCTAAAAAATTCTATCCTGACGTTATTCTTATGGACATCAAAATGGATGATATGGACGGTTTATCTGCCGCTAGAATCATTGCTGAAGAATGCCCCGATACTGCAATAATTATGCTAACGGCATATAGTAAAATTGAATATATAGACAAAGCAAAGGAAACAAAGATAAGTAGCTATTTGCTGAAGCCTATAAATGAAAAGCTCTTAGTTCCTAACATTGAACTTGCTGTAGTGAGAAATAAAGAACTTACAGAATATAAGAATAGTGTAGATAAAGCAAATGAAAAACTTGCGACTAGAAAAATTATTGAAAGAGCAAAGGGGCTCATTATGTCGCATAGACATAAGACGGAAGATGAAGCTTTCAATTATATAAGAGATATAAGTAAGAAAAGAAATATATCAATGCATAATGTCTCTGAAATGATAATTAGACAATATGAGGAATAAAATGAATATTATTGAAGACCTCTGCAAAGAATATACGGGGCTGTGTGATGACGAAATACAGGTAATCAAGGATGCGGCAAAATCGCTTCCTGCTATTGCAAGCATGTTTAATGCGGATGCATTCATTGATTGTCAGATGAATGATGGCAGTGGGGATGCAATAGTTGTATATGAGGCAAAACCTATTGATAGCCCGTCGTCATACGAAAAAACAGTCGTAGGCTTGGTTGCATCTAAAGAGAAAGAACCAGCCGTGCATAGGACCTTTCAACTATCGGTGCCGACTAAGTTTATGAAGGCTGTAACGCAGGAGAATGCTCATGTAATTCAGACCGTAGAACCAATATTTTCTGCTAATGGTGTTATAGGGGTGTTTATTGTTGAACAAAAGATGGAGCGTATATCCCATTTAAATCAAGCGGATTTAAATAATAAACATGAGAGAGAATATGACGATAAAATTTTGCGTGGCAAAAATGGTAGTAGCAAATTTACCGACAACATAGAAGATGGGATTCTTTTTATAGATAATGATAATAATGTTGTATTTCGAAATGTTGCTGCGGCAGAGATTCATAAGAGACTTGGGTTTTTAAATGATATAAAGGGTGCAAATTACAAGGAAATATGTATCGCAAAGATGCCAGATGATGAGCGCAATGGAGGTATTACTGTCGAGGAGGTTAAATTTGGCAGCTTTTATTTTAAGGTTAAGACTATTTTCGTAGATAGTGAAGATATAAATTACATAGTTACGATTTCAGATATTACTTCAAGTAAGATTCAAGAGAAAGAGATTGTACTAAAATCAGTGGCGTTTACAGAAATGCATCATAGGGTGAAAAATAATCTTCAAACCATCGCAGCTCTGTTAAGATTACAGCGAGATAATGTTCAAGCTGAATTAGTTAAGAAAGCCCTTAATGAAACTATCACAAGAATATTAGCAATTTCATCCACGCACCAGTTACTCATTGAAACTGATATAGAGGAAGTCTGCTTTAATGATATTTGTGCTAATATCAGAGACAATATGCTGATGTATTTTGCAAGCAAGGATTTTAAGCTCTCGATAGAATTTCATGGCGTTGATTTCAATATTAAATATGAGAAAGCAAATGCCCTTGCATTGATTTTAAATGAGTTAATGCAAAATTCAATAAAACACGGATTCAAGAATAGGAAAGAGGGAAGAATCGTCGTTATGTGTTTGGTTAAAGAGGTGGACTATATCGAGCTTATATACAAGGATGACGGGTTGGGGTTTGACACTGAAAAAACAGATAAAGGTGGTATTGGTTGGACAATAATCAATCTTATGGTAAAAGAAAAGCTAAAGGGGCATATTTCGGTTAAATCAACATCCGAGGGAACAAGAGTGAAGTTAGTATTTTAATGTTTTGTGGAGCAATGAAATGAGAGAAATCATAAATAGTGTAGGAATAGATATAGGAACTTCTACAACTCAACTAATTTTTAGCAAGTTAACAATTGAAAATTTAGCGACAAGTTATACGGTTCCAAGGATTAGTATTGTGGACACCGAGGTAGTATATCGAAGCAATATTTATTTTACACCATTAAATGACAAATCTACAATAAACGCAGCCGAAGTTCAAAAAATTGTAAAAAGCGAGTACCAAAAAGCAAACATATCAAAAAATGATTTACAGACAGGAGCTGTAATTATAACAGGCGAGACTGCAAGAAAAGAGAATGCTAACGAAGTTTTATCTGTACTAAGCGATATGGCAGGAGATTTTGTGGTAGCTACTGCGGGTCCAGATTTAGAATCAGTACTATCGGCTAAAGGTGCAGGCACAGATAGCATGTCTAAAGAAGACCGAAACGTGATTGCGAATATTGATATAGGCGGTGGAACCAGTAATATTGCAGTTTTTCACAAGGGGAGTTTGCAATCTACAGCTTGCCTTGATATAGGTGGACGACTAATAAAAATAGAAAATAATACAGTAGTGTACATATATAGCAAAATCAAAAGACTGATTGAAATAGAGGGCTTAAATATTGCTGAGGGACAAAAAGTAGATGTTTCAGAGTTTAAAAAGCTTGCTAGCGCTATGTCAAAGCATTTAGCAATGTCATTAAACCTTATTGAGAAAGATAGCTTTCACAAATCTTTATATACCAACGAGGGAAATCCAATTTCAGCGGAGATTGAATTGGACGGTGTTACATTCTCGGGAGGAGTTGCAGATATAGTTTATAGCCCGGATAGAGAAAACTGTTTTGAGTATGGCGACATTGGCGTATTGCTTGGTCAAGCAATAAATCAAGACGAGAACTTCAAAAAAGTCAAAAGATATAATGCAATTGAAACAATTAGGGCGACTGTAGTAGGAGCAGGGACACATACCACAGAAGTTAGTGGGAGCACTATAAGACATGAGAAAGACTGTCTACCAATAAAAAATATTCCTGTAATTAAAATGACAGCTGAAGAAGAGGATGATTTAAAAATTTTTGTTCAGAACCTAAATGACAAAATGGCAATATACACAAATAAATCTAAGGAAGAATGTGTAGCAGTCGCACTATCAGCTGAAAAGTATTCTTCTTTTGATAAAGTCCAAGAGTTGGCGAGGGCTATAATTGACGGACTTAAGGGATATGATAATCCTGATATCCCAATTGTGGTTATAGTCGAGAATGACATAGGAAAGGTTTTGGGGAATGCCATTGCGTATATGCTAAGTAAGCGCAAGGTAATTTGTATAGATAATATTTTTGTGAAAGAGGGAGACTATGTGGACATTGGCGAACCGGTGGCTGAAGGACGTGTAGTACCTGTAGTAACAAAAACATTAATATTTAATCACTAAGATAAGAATGAAAGCATGAGGTGAATGAATTGATTTTAAAAACGAAGTTATTCGGTCATAATTACGAATTTGACTCAATTCGTGAAGTTATGGCGAAGGCAAATGAAGAAAAATCAGGCGACAAACTAGCAGGTATCGCAGCTGAATCTGCGGAAGAGAGAGTTGCCGCAAAGTATGTTCTTTCAAATTTAACTTTGAACGATCTTAGGAATAATCCTGCGGTTCCGTATGAGGAAGATGAGGTTACACGAATCATTCAAGATGATGTAAATGAATCAATTTTTAATGAACATAAGAACAAAACAGTTGCAGAATTTAGAGAATGGTTGCTTGATACAGAAACTAATAGCGAAATGATTAAAAGAGCATCAAGGGGATTAACCAGTGAAATTGTTGCAGGTGTTGCGAAGCTAATGAGCAATTTAGACTTGATTTACGCAGCTAAAAAAATTGAAATTACAGCTCATTGCAATACAACCATTGGTAAAAGAGGCACATTTTCTGCTAGATTACAGCCTAATAATACGACTGATAATCCAAAAGGAATATTGGCTTCGACAATGGAGGGTTTCAGCTTAGGTTGTGGTGATGCGGTACTTGGGCTTAATCCGGTAGATGATTCTGTCGAAAGCGTTGCAAGACTTTTGAAGCAGTTTGATGAGTTTAGAAACAAGTGGGAGATTCCAACTCAGATTTGTGTACTTGCTCATGTTACAACTCAGATAGAAGCGGCAAAGAAATTAAATGCTCCAATCGATCTTGTATTTCAGTCAATTGCAGGTTCTCAGAAAGGTAATGAAGCTTTTGGTTTAACACCCGAGATGCTGGAAGAAGCTAGAGCATATGCTCTAAGAGAAGGCAGAGCGACAGGTCCTAATGTAATGTATTTTGAAACCGGACAGGGTTCTGAACTTTCATCAGAGGCACATAATGGCTGGGATCAGGTAACAATGGAAGCAAGATGCTATGGATTTGCTAAGAGATATGAACCGTTTTTAGTGAATACTGTAGTAGGCTTTATCGGCCCTGAATATCTTTATGATTCAAAGCAAGTTACCAGAGCAGGCCTTGAAGACCACTTCATGGGCAAATTAACAGGAATTTCAATGGGATGTGATGCGTGTTACACCAATCATATGAAAGCTGACCAAAATGATATAGAAAATTTAGCAACCTTACTAGTTGCAGCAGGTTGTAACTATATAATGGGTGTGCCAGAGGGCGATGACTGCATGCTGATGTATCAATGTACAGGATATCATGAAGCTGCATCTCTACGTGAGATATTTGGGTTGAGACCTATCGCAGAATTTGACCAGTGGTTGGAAAAGATGGGATTCTCTAAAGATGGTAAGCTAACACCACTTGCTGGCGATGCGTCAGTATTTCTTAAGTAATTAGAGAGGAGAATCTTATGGATACAAAGGAATTAAAACAAATAATAGAAAGTGTACTGACTGAGATGAATATTTCGGAAAGTCAGATCAATCCCTCTACTGAACAAAATTTAAAGAAGTCTTGCGATAGCATGACGGGCATTGAAGGTGGGATTCTTGATGATATAACAGAAATTGATATTAAGAAACAATATTTGGTTGAAAATCCTGCCGATAAAGAAGGGTTTATGGAGTTAAAGCAGTTTGCTCCTTGTAGATTAGGCATAGGAAAAGCAGGGGCTAGATATAAGACTTTGCCTCAGCTTATGTTTAGAGCAGCGCACTCTGCCGCTCAGGATGCAGTTTTTTCGGATGTAGATCAGGATTTTGTTGATAATTTAGGTTTGTTCACTATACAGTCTCGTTGTGACAACAAAGATGTTTATCTTACAAGACCTGACCTTGGTAGAAGACTTTCGGAAGATGCAGTAGCAACACTTAAGGAGAAATGCGAAAAAAACCCACAGGTTCAAATATTTGTATCTGATGGATTGAGTTCAGCAGCTGTTGCAGCCAATACAAAAGATGTACTATCGGGAATTACACAAGGCTTAAAGGCAAGTGGAATTAATGTTGGAACACCATTTTTTGTTAAATATGGTCGTGTAGGAGCGATGGATGAGATCAGCGAAATAACTGGTGCAGATGTAACATGTGTATTGATAGGCGAAAGACCGGGTCTGATAACAGCAGAGTCTATGTCCGCGTACATTGCATATAAGGCTACTATAGGAATGCCTGAAGCGAGAAGGACTGTAGTATCAAATATTCATTCGTCAGGTACAATACCAGCAGAGGCAGGTGCTCATATTGCCGAGATAATTAAAACCATACTTGAAAAGAAAGCCAGTGGAACTGATTTAAAATTATAAGGAGATTTAGAAAATGAAAAGAGATCCATTAAAATCCAGTGTATTAGCTGCAAAAATTATTCCAAATGCAAGCCCAGAAATGTTAAAGGATTTAGACAACATTCCGGAAAATTACAAGTCGCTTGCTCTCATTACAGCAGATTGTGATGATGTAACCTATACAGCATTAGATGAAGCTACCAAAAAGGCGGATGTAGTTGTTGCATATGCAAAGAGCTTTTACGCAGGTGCTGCAAATGCGAATACGAAGCTTGCGGGGGAAATAATAGGAATTCTTGCTGGACCAAATCCAGCAGAAGTTAAGAGCGGTCTTGATGCTGCAATCGACATGATTGAAAATGGGGCATATTTTGTGTCTGCAAATGAAGATGATTCAATCTGCTATTATGCTCACTGCATTTCAAGAACAGGCTCATATTTATCTGAGGGTGCAGGAATACCTGAAGGCGAAGCGTTAGCCTATCTTATTGCTCCTCCTCTTGAAGCAATGTATGCCGTAGACGCTGCTCTTAAGGCTGCGGATGTTAATCTTTGCGTATTATATGCACCACCTTCAGAGACAAACTTTGGAGGAGCTCTCCTTACAGGAAGTCAGTCGGCATGCAAATCAGCGTGTGATGCTTTTGCTGCCGCAGTTGAATATGTGGCTGAGAATCCAACAGCATTTTAAAATAGGAGGTAAAGATTATGTCAAATAAGGAAGCACTTGGAATGATTGAAACGAAAGGCTTAGTTGGATCCATTGAAGCGGCAGATGCAATGGTTAAAGCTGCAAACGTGTCGCTTATCGGAAAGGTCCATGTAGGTGGTGGTCTTGTTACCGTAATGGTCAGAGGCGATGTTGGTGCTGTGAAGGCAGCGACGGATGCGGGTGCAGCGGCAGCTGAGAGAGTTGGAGAACTTCTTTCTATTCATGTAATACCTAGACCGCATAGCGATGTTGAAATGATTCTCCCCAAGATAAATGAATAACTTGAAATTAAGGAGAAGGAGAGATGAAAGCTTTAGGAATGATAGAGGTTTACGGTCGCATTGGTGCTATTGAAGGCCTTGATAGTGCGTTAAAAGCTGCTAATGTATCTCTTGTTAATATGGTTAGAGTTGGTGGAGGCTTTACTTCATTTTTCATTGAAGGTGATGTAGGGGCAGTTAAAGCAGCGATAGATGCTGCTGAAACTTCTGCTGGTAGAGTAGGGAGTGTTGTTTCATCGCATGTAATTCCAAGACCTGATCAGTCAGTCAGAAATTTGCTTAATATGAATCAGCAGCTATCACCGAAAGATCAGAAATCTACAGATAATAAAACGAATAAAGAAAACGCAGATAATTTAATTGAAAGCAAAAGCATTTCAGAAAATAAGTCTAAAGAAAATAGCTTTCCACCCAACAAAGTTGACGATGATGTAGAGAAAAAACTGGACGATATCGTAGAAGAAAAACTTGAGGATAATGCAGCAGCAAATGCTACAAAATATGACAAATATGAGGCTTTGACGGTTGTAGAACTAAGGAAGGCAGCAAGAGATATTGAAGCCTTAAATTTAACAAAACAAGAAATTAAATTTGCAAAGAAAAAAGAACTTTTAGATGCAATAAAAAAAGCGATTGAAAAATAGGAGGATTAAAATGGCTAATTTACAAGCATTGGGGATGATAGAAACAAAAGGATTAGTAGGGTCTGTTGAAGCGGCAGATGCAATGGTTAAGGCGGCTAATGTATCGCTGATAGGCAAGGTACATGTAGGTGGAGGCCTTGTTACTGTAATGGTTAGAGGAGATGTAGGAGCTGTAAAGGCAGCTGTAGACGCTGGTGCGGCAGCAGCAGAAAGAGTTGGAGAGCTTCTTTCAATCCATGTTATTCCAAGACCTCACAGTGATGTAGAAATGATTTTACCTAAATTGGAAGGCTAATAATTGGTACATCTAAGGAGGTACTGTAGTGAGCAAAGTAATTACAGAAGCTTTAATAAGGTTGGAATTGAAAGATAACTGTCCGAAAATTTACTACATACCCGAAGGGAAAATTTTGTCGCCAGCTGCTCGAGAATATCTTCAACAACAAAAGATTGAAATTGATTTTGAAAGAAACAAGAATGCGACTAAAGAAACTGTGGCAGATGAAAAATTGAATATTAGTATAAAAGACAATAAAACTCTGCCACAGCCCAAATATGTCGATTATGAAACTGGAGCAAGCTATTTTGAAAAACCTGAGCATATGACTCAACTTCATGGGAATATGCTCGTAGTCAAAAATCATCCAAGAATCAAATATCGTGGAAAGCTAGATAGTCTCCAGTCTGAAATTGTTCTTGCTCAGTCAATGATAGCAGTAAATGCAAATGAAAAAACCGTGCTCGACGATTTAGACGATATTCTAAATGTTTTGCGTGAGCTCATGAAATCCGAAGTCCTTGATACACCTTTTGAACTGGATAGAATAATAGGGCTTACTCACGCAGAACTTAGGGAAAGGTCTCATGCTCCGATGAAGTTTTACAAAATAGAGTTCATGAAACTTCCTGATTATTCAATGGGAAGCACATATGCATGGCTTAACAAAATAAGGGCTTCAATTAGGGAGACAGAGATAGTTGCAATAGAGGCTTTTAAAGATAAGCGACAGATGGGTAGAGTGGATATAGTCGAAGAGTTAAATAGACTTTCAAGTGCACTCCATATAATGATGTGCAAATATCTTGCAGGAGAATATTCTTCAAAGTAGAAAGAAGGCATAGCATTTGGAAATAAATGATTTAATTGCAGAAATTGTTAGACTAGTGGAATCAAAACTTGATAATGAAATGCAGAGAGACAAAATAGCCAAGAGAGATAAAATTCTTGTTATTAACAGATTCTATCATCAAGATTGTAACCCTTTGAAATATATGCAGTCGTTTGATGATATATATGAGTTTGACTATGCAAAGAATAGTGGATTTCGAAACAATCCAGCTGATTATGATTTAGTGCTTGTTGCAGATGTAGATGACAGCGTATTATCCCAAATCGCAGCAGGAATATTTGACGACGCATATTTATCTCTACTGCACAAATCTATTTTGTTCGGAAAAAATATTATCATATCTAAAGACAGCATAGAGTTCTATCAATACAGTGATACGGAGCCTATGGCATTTAATGATTATTTTCAGGCTAAAGCTGACCTTATTAAAAGTTGGGGAATAAAGATTTTTTCTGACAAGGAAATCTCAGAGTTTTTAAAACTCAAAAAAATAAAATCTCACTCTAAAAATCAGGTGCTAGGTAAGGATTTGAGGAAAAGAGCAGTCACAAAAAAAGATATAATAGATGCTTTAGATGAAAATCAAGCATCTATAACAATCCTACCAAATACAATAGTTACTCATATTGCGAAAGAATTTGCAGATGAGAATAAAATTAAGATTTATGTTGATGGAGAGCATTCAGATGGTATTAGCACAAGTAGTTGGAAAAATTTGGGCAACTAAAAAAATAAAAAGCTTAAATTCATATAAGATGCTGACTGTTCAAGAAGAACAGAGCGGAAAAATTATGACTGCAATCGATACTTTGGATGCCGGCAAGGGCGATCGAGTTATTATAACAAGAGGTAGCTCAGCCATGAAAAATGAAATAAATTATAATTTGCCTATTGATGCAACTGTGATTGCTATTGTAGATGATAAAAAGTGAGACTAATTACCCTAGGAGGAAATTATATGTTTAATGAATTAGTAAATAATTTAACTAATACAGATGTTTTTATAGATAGCTTGAAAGAATGGTTTCAAAATATCTCGGTAAATTCAGTGATAATATTCGTAATGATGATATTTATGATTGTAGGTGCGATTGACAAAATAAGGGGCAATAAGAAGGGTTATGGAGAGCAGTTTGAGGAAGGCTTCAATGCAATGGGACCGCTTGCGATTGCTATGGCTGGTGTTGTTGCAGCGGCACCTGTTTTGGCTATCATATTAAGACCGATTATTGTTCCGATTTATCAGTTGGTTGGAGCAGATGCATCCATGTTTGCAACCACACTTCTTGCGTGTGATATGGGCGGATATCCGCTAGCAATGAAAATGGCGGCAAATGAGAATATCGGCAATTTTGCAGGGTTGATTCTTGGAACAATGATGGGACCGACAATAGTATTTACGATACCTGTTGCGCTTAGCATCATAAAGAAAGAAGATCGACCATTTCTTGGGGCTGGTATACTTGCTGGGCTTATCACAGTTCCAATTGGATGTATAGTTGGTGGATTAGTCATGAACTTCACCTCGTACAAAATGAATATTGGCACAATTATTGTGAATATTATACCTGTAATAATTATCGCGGGGCTGATAGTTCTTGGGTTATGGTTTAAACCACAAAAGATGATAAACGGATTTAATAAATTTGGGACGGCTGTAACAGTGATAATTACATTTTTTACAGCGGTGGCTGTATTTGAATATCAGACAGGAATTAAATTCCCGCTGATGAATATCATGGTAGAACCAGATGAATCTGGTGTTGTACCGCTTGAATCAGGTCTCTTGGTTTGTGGGCAGATTGCGATTGTTTTGATAGGTGCATTCCCGATGGTTAAATGGATCACAGATACATTTGAAAAACCACTTGAAAAAATAGGTCAAAAGCTTGGCATGAATGAGGCAGGCTCAGCTGGGTTGATTGCTAACTTAGCTAATAATATTGCAATGTTTAACATTATGAAAGACATGAATGCAAAGGGCAAAATTCTAAATGTTGCATTTGCCGTATCTGCGGCATTTGTATTCGGTGACCATTTAGGCTTTACAGCTGGAGTTAATAACGAAATGATATTTCCTGTAATTGTTGGTAAGCTGGTAGCAGGTATAACTGCTCTAATACTTGCAAATATTATGTCTCCGATGTTGCTTGCTAAAGTAGAAGCTTCAAAACATAATACCAAAGAAGATGCCTCTGAATAAATTATCAATAAAGTTGAGGTTGCAATATGAACATAAATGAAAAAGAACTTAAAGAAATCATATCAAGAGTAGTTGAAGAAACATTAAAAAAATGCGATAACGATTTTATAAAAGAGAAGGATGACAGTGGTATTATCAAAATTAAAACCGATACGGTAAAATGTGAACCTTTTAATGGGGCTGATGGCGTATATCTTAAAGATATAGTTACACTTGATGAGGCTCCAAGAATGGGTGCTGGTGTTATGGAGCTTGATAATACAAGTTTCGAGTGGACTCTTACATATGATGAATATGACTATGTGATTGAGGGTGAACTTGAGATAGAAATTGACGGAAGGATAGTAAAAGGAACAGTGGGAGATATAATTTATATCCCCGCTGGAAGCCATATTCACTTTCAGACACCAACAAGAGCAAGATACGCATATTTTGTTTATCCGGCAAATTGGCAGGACGCATAGAAAATCCTGCCAAATGGGTGCTTAAGAAAAATGTTTCGACGGTAAAATGCACAAGGTTAAGTCATTGAATATCTGGATTGAAGAGGAAGTATGAATTTTAAAAAATGCAATGAATTTGTTAAGAAGTTTGAAAGTGTGATTAATAATCCGGTTAAAACTAAATCGTCGGTATACTACACTGGAGTTGACCTTGGCACGGCATGTGTAGTAATGGCAGTTCTTGATGAAAATTACAATCCTGTAGCGGGAGCCTATGAGTACTCTGACGTCGTTAAGGACGGAATGGTTGTAGACTATATAGGTGCAATCAATATAGTTAGAAAAATGAAAGAAAAAATTGAAGCTTCATTGCAGACTACTCTTTCATATGCAGCAGCGGCTATACCTCCAGGGACTGATCGTTTAGACGGAGGAGCGGTGAGAAATGTTGTTGAAGCAGCAGGCTTTGAAGTTACTTCTTTACTTGATGAACCAACTGCTGCCAACAAATTGTTGAAGCTCGAAAATGGTGCGGTGGTTGACATTGGTGGAGGAACAACTGGGATATCGATAATCAAAAATGGGGAAGTTATAGCGGTTGATGATGAACCGACAGGAGGAACACATTTTACTCTTGTTTTATCAGGGGCATATAAAATTCCTTTTGATGAAGCGGACCTGTTTAAAAGGAATGTAGATAACCATAAGGAGATATTCCCTGTCGTGAAACCGGTTGTAGACAAAATAGCTACTATTGTTAGCGAGAAAACATCATCTAATAATATTGAAGAGCTTGTCCTTGTAGGAGGTAGCAGTTGCCTTACGGGAATCGAAGAAGCTATTGAAAAAGAAATAGGTATAAGAACAACAAAGCCTGATAATCCGCTGTTTGTAACTCCTCTTGGCATTGCCCTCAGTTGTACGGATGAAGCTTTAAATTAGGAGTTGATATGGATTGTAGGATTATAAAGTCTCCATCGCCGGGGACGCTTGAGTTAATTAAACGCAGAATGGGGATTATCGGTGAAAGCAGGCTTGATCAAGCAGATGCAATTGGACTAGTTCAAGGTAAAATGATAGACATGGTCTGTGCAGCTGATATTGCCGAAAAAGCAGTTGGGGTTGAAGTCTACGATGTAAGAGGAATCTGTCCTCAACATATGACATTATTAGCTATCTTTGGTGATACATCATCTGTGTCTGATGCTCTTACAGAAATTGAATATAAATTGAAAGAAGGAATGTATAGTGATTACGGCCAAACTTATTGATAACATATGGGCAACAAGAAAAGTAGATTCTCTTAGCGGCTACAAATTGATGATGGCAGAACTGATTGATGGTACAAGGTCAGGTCGTAGGATTGTTGTGGTTGACACGATTAGCGCTGGCATAGGAGATAGGGTCATTATAACTACAGGTTCGTCAGCAAGGCGAATGCTTGAGGATGATGATATACCTGTTGATGCTGTAGTTGTAGGTATCATAGATGAAGATTGCCAATTTGAAGCGTAGGTGAAATTATGAATATGCTTGAAAAAGTTAAAGCGGCTGGAATAATAGGCGCAGGTGGTGCAGGATTTCCTACCCATATGAAGCTTAACTCGCAGTCTGATTATATTTTACTTAACGGTGCAGAATGTGAGCCACTTCTCAGAGTGGACCAACAATTGATGGAAATATATCCTGAAAAAATTATCATGGGACTCTTTATTGCGGGACAGCAGGTTGGCGCAGGAGAAGCTATAATTGGGATAAAAAACAAGCATAGAAAAGTTATCAGCATTTTGCAAAATAAAATTAAAGAATTAGATTTGATAGGCAAGGTAGTTGTTAAAGAACTGCCTGATGTATATCCCGCTGGTGACGAGCAAGTTCTTGTTTACGAACTTACTGGACGAGTGGTTCCTGAAATGGGGATTCCGCTCAACGTTGGCTGTGTTGTAATCAATACAGAAACAGCACTTAATATTTTTAACGCTGTGAATAATGAGCCAGTTACAATGAAGTATGTGACAGTTGCTGGAGATGTACCTAAACCAATTACCGTAAAAGTTCCAATAGGCACGCCAATAAAAGAGTTGATTGCCTTGTCAGGCAGAGAAAACTTGGACAACTATGAAGTGATTGACGGTGGGCCGATGATGGGACCTCTGATGAATAATCGTGACGGATATGTAACCAAGAAAACAAAAGGTGTTGTGGTTTTAAAAGACGAACATTCTTTGATCAAGAGAAAAAAGAAGGCAATGAGAGCAGCTGCGACATTAAATAAATCTGCTTGTGAACAGTGTAGTTTGTGTACTGATTTGTGCCCTCGACATCTCCTTGGACACAGCACCAGCCCCCATAAGATGGTAAGGGCTATGTCATTTAGTAAAATGACATCCGATAGTGATTTAACTGTTGCACAAACATGTTGTCAGTGTAATTTGTGCGAATATTATTCATGTCCGGCAGGGATAAACCCCAAAATGGCGAATGTGTACTTTATGACAAAACAGAGGGCAAACGGGATAAAACATGTGCCACAAAAGAACGAATTTTCACCTCGAAATCTGAGGGAATATCGAATGGTGCCGAGTAGTAGGTTGATAGCAAGGCTTGAAATCAAAGAATATGATAAGAAAGCACCTCTTGATGAAAATATTGACTATTCACCTGAGACTGTCGGCATATCGTTAATATCACATGTTGGTGCAGGAGCGATACCTATAGTTGCTCCACAAGCCAAGGTAAAAAAAGGCGATCTAATTGCGAAAATACCCGAAGAAAAGCTTGGGGCGTCATATCATTCAAGCATTGATGGTACGGTAGAATCAATTGATAACGATATAATAATTATTAGGAGGGATTAGAATGGCAAAAGCGATAGGAATGATAGAAGTTAATAGTATCGCAAGAGGCTTCTGCGTCGCTGATGAAATGGTAAAAACCTCAGACGTTGAGATTGTAACTGCCAATTCAGTATGTCCTGGGAAATATATTGCAATAGTTCACGGAGACGTATCTTCAGTGGAGACTTCGGTAAAAAGAGGAATTGAAATTGCACAGGAATTCTTGGTAGATTCAATCGTAATTCCTAATGTGCATTCTACTGTTTTTCCAGCAATTATTGGAACTAATATGCCAGAACATATTTTTGCGCTGGGAATATTAGAATCATATTCACTTGCAACTATGGTTATCGCAACTGACGCAGTATTAAAATCAGCTGATTTAAGCGCAATTGAAATTAGACTTGGGACAGGCCTTGGTGGGAAATCATATTTTACATTTACTGGTGACGTTGCAGCCGTTAAGACAGGCGTTGAAGTTGGGAAAGAAGTCATTGGTGGAAACGGGATGCTTTTAAATGCAGAAGTAATTCCGTCACCATCAAAAAAATTGATAGATACACTATATTAACATGAAAGGATGATTCCATGAAGAAACTAGTAACAGCCAAAATTGTTAAGGATTTTGCTAACCAAAATAAAGGCAAAAATTTTGTGTACGATGATAATACATTGATAACACCATCTGCAAGAGATATGGCAAACAGCCTAGGAATTAAACTTGCATACGTAGATCCCCAGCTGGAACAGTCGGATGCAAATGAAAATGGAACACTGCGTCCTACTTTTGATGCAGCAAATGCTACGACTGATCCAGCAAATGCTACGACAAAAGAGATAAAGACATTTATCAATGATGAGAAATGTGAATTAAATTCTACAAGCTACGATAGGAAACAAATTGTAGAACTAGTGATTAAGATGCTATCAGAAAAAGGTTTGCTTGATAAAATTTTGGATTAAGGAGAACGAAATGAATTTTGATAAGGATTTGCGCTCAATTCAGGAGGCCAGGGTTTTAGCTGAATACGGCCACAAGGCAGCTATGGCACTCAGCGAATTGACTGAAGAACAAATTGATAAAATTATTAGAAATATGGCAAGAGTTGGCGAGGAGCATGCTCTCGAGTTAGCAAAAATGGCGGTCGAGGAGACAGGCTTTGGGATTGTGGGAGATAAGGTTTTTAAGAATCATATGGCAAGTGGCATGCTGTATGAATCGGTCAAAGATATGAAAACCCAAGGTATTCTTAAAGAAGACAAAGCCAACAAAACAGTGGAAATTGCTACACCAGTAGGATTGATTATGGGAATAGTTCCATCGACAAACCCAACATCAACAGCAATATTTAAATCTATAATAGCAGTAAAAGCGAGAAATTCAATTGTTTTTTCTCCCCATCCTTCTGCTAGAAAATGCACGCTTAGAGCAGCTGAACTTATGCAACAAGCGGCTGAGGAAGCGGGAGCACCACCATCAACGATTGGATGCCTTTCGACATTATCTATGGAAGCTACGAATGAGCTTATGCACCATAAGCATGTTAAACTAATTATCGCAACAGGTGGTCCTGCTATGGTAAAGGCAGCGTATAGCGCAGGTAAGCCAGCTATAGGTGTTGGTGCCGGAAATTCACCAGCCTATATTGAAAGGACAGCAGATGTCAAAAGTGCAGTAGAAAAAATAATGGCAAGTAAAACTTTTGATAATGGTACGGTTTGTGCATCAGAACAGTCGATAATATGCGAAGAATGCAACGAAAAGGAAGTTATTGATGAACTGAAAAAGCAAGGTGCATATTTCATGAATGATGAAGAGACATCAAAAGTGTGTAAGCTCTTATTTAAAAACGGTCATTCAATGAATGCAAAATATGTGGCCAAAAAACCTCAAGTTATTGCAAAGGCAGCAGGCTTTGAGGTCAATGATAGCATAAGGCTCCTTGTTGGAAGACAACATGGTGTAGGAGATAATGATCCTTTGTCGCATGAAAAATTGACTACAGTAATTGCATTTTACACAGTTGAAGATTGGAAGGAAGCTTGCCAGCTTAGTATTGATCTTCTGCAAAATGGAATTGGGCATACAATGAGCATACATACTGAGGACCCTGAAATTGCTTTGAAATTTGCATCTAAACCAGCTTCAAGAATTCTTGTGAATACAGGTGGTACTCAGGGAGGCACAGGAGTATCTACAGGACTTGCACCTTCATTTACATTAGGGTGTGGAACTATAGGAGGTTCTTCTGTTTCTGAAAATGTGACACCGATGCATTTAATCAATAAGAAGGTTTTAGCATATGGAATAAAAGATGTTACTAGGCTAACAGAAGAGGATGAAATATTTAAGAAGTATCACTCTAATGAAAACGGATGTGAAAAACGCTCAGATGATTCTGATGAAAAAATTTCAATAACAGTTGATGAGCTTTCATCAATAATAGAGGGTATAGTAAAGGCGATGAAATAATGACAGTTGATACTAAACAAATTGAAGAAATAATAATGGATGTCCTAAAAAAACAGGCTGATAATATTAAGACAAATGAAAAACCATTTATACCGATAGGCATTTCAAATCGACATATTCATTTAAGTCGTTCCGATTTAGATATTTGTTTTGGTGAAAGCTATGAATTAACTCCAATTAAGGATTTGAATCAACCTGGTCAATATGCTTGCAAAGAGACAATGACAATTTGCGGACCGAAAGGTGCTATCGAAAAGGTCAGAGTTTTAGGCCCAGTTCGAGAAAAAACCCAGGTGGAAATTTTAGCTAAAGATAATTTTACTTTGGGAATTAATGCTCCTCTTAGAATCTCCGGTGATATTTCATCATCAGAAGGTTTAACATTGATAGGCCCAAAAGGTTCTGTTCAACTTAAAGAGGGAACTATAATTGCTAAAAGACACATACACATGACAAAAGATGATGCTAAAAAACACGGAGTTGATGATGGACAGATAGTTTCAATCCAAATCGAGGGAGAACGTGGCGGGATATATGACAATGTTATAATACGGTCCAATGATAACTCGGCAACGGAATGTCATTTGGATATGGAAGAAGCAAATGCTTTTGGAATTACAAGTGATTCAAAACTTAGGATAATAAAAAAATAATATAATTATATTTAGGAGGGAAATATGAAAACTGAAGCACTGGGAATGATTGAAACAAAAGGACTTGTGGGAGCGATAGAAGCCGCGGATGCTATGGTTAAGGCTGCCAATGTATCGCTGACAGGCAAAGAACTCGTAGGTGGCGGGCTTGTAACGGTGATGGTTAGAGGTGATGTTGGTGCAGTAAAGGCAGCGACAGATGCAGGTGCTGCTGCAGCAGATCGTGTAGGAGAATTGCTATCAGTACATGTAATTGCAAGACCACATGAGGAAGTCGAATTCATCCTTCCAGATTCAAAGAAAAACAATATTGAAAAATAATTATAATAAAAATAATGACTACTGCAACCAACGTAAAAGTTTTCAAACGGCATTCCAATGGTGTATGATATAATACAGATGTCAAAGGATATCTCTAGCTGTCTACATCAAAGGGGTTCAGTATTTAAGCAAATGGAGAGGGTAAAACCTCTCTTTTTTGTATGTAAAACCATGTAGCGAACCGTTTTGTGTTCAATTGTTATTTTTTAAATTTACTTAGAAAAATTTTGCATTTAAAAATAGACAAAAATATTGAAAACTTATATAATGTTACTAAAGTTTGAGAAAAAAATAATTAGTTTATTTTAGAGGAGGAAAAAACTATGCAGAAAAAAGGATGCCCTTACGGGACTCATCGAGTTATCTCACCTAAAGGAGTTCTACCACAACCGGCAGATGTAATCGACAACACTATGGAAATCTATGATAACGAAGTTTTGATTGACGTTAAGACTCTTAACATTGACTCTGCTTCTTTCACAGAAATCGAAAAAAGAGCAGGCGGAGACGTTGAAGAGATTAAGAAGATCATGCTCGGCATCGTTGAGAAGGCTGGAAAACATAAGAACCCATGGACTGGTTCAGGCGGAATGCTTATCGGTACAGTTAAGGAAATCGGCGAGAACTATGTTGGAGAGCTAAAGGTTGGCGATAAGATTGCTACTCTTGTTTCACTTTCACTAACTCCACTTGTTATCGATGAAATTTTAGCTGTTAGACCTGACATTGACCAGGTTGACATCAAGGGAACTGCTATTTTGTTCCAGAGCGGAATATATGCTAAGCTTCCTGAGGATATGCCAGAAGGTCTTGCACTTTCAGCACTTGACGTTGCAGGAGCTCCTGCTCAGACAGCAAAGCTTGTTAAGCCAGGAAATACTGTTCTTGTTATCGGTGGTGGCGGAAAATCAGGTCTACTTTGCCTATACGAAGCAAAGAAGAGAGCTGGAGTTACTGGTAAGGTAATCTGCTGTGGTGGTTCACAGAAATCCGAAGATCGTGCTAGAAAGCTTGACCTTGCTGACGAGTACTTCCATCTTGACGCAACTGATGCTGTAGCAATGTACAATAAGATTATGGAGCTTACAGACGGTGAGCTTTGCGATATCGTAATCAATAACGTAAACATTGAAAATACTGAGATGGCTTCAATCCTTGCTTGTAAGGATGGCGGTCTTGTATACTTCTTCTCAATGGCAACAAGCTTCACTAAGGCTGCTCTTGGTGCTGAAGGTGTTGGTAAAGACGTAGACATGATTATCGGTAACGGATACACTAAGGGCCACGCTGAAATCACTCTTCAAATTTTGAGAGAGCATGAAGGTCTTAGAAATTTATTTAAAGAGATGTATGCATAGTCGCGTAAGCACGTGTATTGTCAACTGAATATTATCCCTGCCCCTGTGCAATATTTTGCCCCGGGTGGGGAATGTTTTTGAGAAATAAATTTATAATGATTGAATAATTAAGGAGAAAAGAAATTATGACTGTTAGAAATTGGAAAGATATTCCTTTGTTCAAGGATGTTACTGATGAACAGTGGAACGATTGGCATTGGCAGGTTTCACACAGACTATCTACAGTAGAAGATATTTGCAAGGTAGTAAATCTTACAGAACAGGAAAAGGCTGATATCGAAAAAGTAATGGACGGATTCAGAGTGGGAATCACTCCGTACTATGCATCACTTATGGATCCTGATGATCCTACAGACCCTGTTAGAATGCAGGCTGTACCTACTATTCTTGAAATGCACAGATCTGAGGCTGATGATGCAGACCCTCTACACGAGGATGCTGACTCTCCAGCTCCAGGACTAACTCACAGATATCCTGACAGAGTTTTGTTCTTGATTACAGACCAGTGCTCAATGTATTGCAGACACTGCACAAGAAGAAGACTTGCCGGAGAAACTGACGGAGCAAGATCAAGAGAAGATATCGATGCATGTATTGCATATATCAAGAGAACTCCTGAAGTAAGAGATGTACTCCTTTCGGGTGGAGACGCACTTCTTGTTGAAGATGACACTCTTGAGTACATCATTAGCGAGCTTAGAAAAATTCCTCACGTTGAAATCGTAAGAATCGGATCAAGGGTTCCTGTAGTAATGCCAATGAGGATAACGGACAAATTGGTTAATATGCTTAAGAAATATCATCCAATTTGGTTAAACACTCACTTCAACCATCCACAGGAGATGACAGACACTGCAAAGGAAGCCCTTAGAAAGCTTGCTGATGCAGGTATTCCTCTAGGAAACCAGTCAGTACTTCTAAGGGGTATCAATGACGATAAGACAATCATGATGGACCTTGTTCACGAACTTGCTATGAACAGAGTTAGACCATACTACATCTATATCTGCGACCTTTCAATCGGCATTGAGCACTTCAGAACTACAATGGCCAAGGGTCTTGAGATTATGGAAGGTCTAAGAGGTCATACTTCAGGCTACTGCGTTCCTACATTTGTAATCGACGCGCCAGGTGGTGGTGGTAAGACTCCTGTTATGCCTCAGTACGTAATTTCTCAGACTCCTGACAAGGTAATCCTCAGAAATTATGAGGGTGTAATCACTACTTACACTCAGCCTAGACTACCTGATGTTAAATGCAACTTTAACTACAGAAATGGTAAGGAAGCAGTTAAGGTTTCTGGCGTATCTGCACTTGGAGAAGGCTTGCAGATTAAATCGATGGAACCGGCTCATCTTGCTAGACACGAAAGAAATAAGCACTAGTTCTCAAATTCTACTCAGTGTAAAATAAACTTTAAATGCACCTATGGGGACTTTTGCTCATAGGTGCAATTTTCTAAAATGTTTATCTTAGCTATTTTACAGACGCTATTTAAAAGGAGTTTTTATGGCACTGCTATCTGAACTTGCAGAAAAATACAATACATTATCAATAGTGGGTATGTCTAAAAATGCTGGAAAGACAACAGCTTTGAACTATTTGATTGAAGAAGCTATGGACGAAGGTGTAAAGATAGGCGTCACATCCACAGGTAGAGATGGTGAAAGCCAAGACTTGGTAACCGGGACTGAAAAACCGAGAGTATATTTAGATATAGATACACTCGTTGCAGTTCCAGAATTTTTGTATGATTTTGCAGATGCAGGACTTGAGATAATAAGGAGAACTCCGTATTCTACCGCAATAGGCACTTTGCTCATTTGTAGAGTTCGCGATGCTGGATATGTGCAGATTGCAGGGCCTGTCATCAATGCCGAACAAAAACTGCTTTGTGAGGAGATGATAGCCGAGGGCTGTGAGCTTGTACTCATAGACGGAGCCATAGACAGAAAGACGATTGCCTCTCCGGACACCTCCGATGCCATAGTACTTGCAACTGGAGCAGTAATCTCAAGGCGAATGAATAAGATGGTTGAAGAGACGGCACATGTTGTGAACCTATATTCATCGGAAGAACTTGAAAAAGGCAAATTCAGAGATATAATTGAAGAGTCAAATTACGACGACAAGGTAATGCTTATAAGCGAAGATGGAGAAGTTGATAAACTCGATCTTTTGACAGGACTTGGTGCCGCAAGGCATATTGACGAGGCTATTGATGATAGCACAAAATATGTATATATCCCAGGAGCGTTTACGAACAGCGTAGTTGACGGAATTTCACTGAAAAAATTAAAGCAGGTAGAGTTTGTTCTCAAGGATCCTACTAAAATTTTCATAAATTCAATGGATTGGGGAAGACTGAGAAAGAGAGGCTTCTCGTTATCCGTTCTTAAGAATATAAAAATCGCTTTGATTACCGTAAATCCATGGTCACCATCAGGGTATGCCTTTGATAATAAGCTTCTTCTTGAAGAAATGGAAAAAGCGATACCAGATATTCCTGTGATAGATGTAAGGATGTAAAAATGAAAAATGATGCCAATAGAAGACTTGCAAATGTGAAATCAAGATCTGAACTTGGGCTTGACTATGTGATGCTTCAGCTGGAAATTATGTCCCCACTTGGCAGAAGGACCATGAAGGAAAACAAACCATTTTTCCCAGGGCAGGAAGATAAGCTTAGAACAGAGCTTGATAATTTAGACAGCTTGATATCCTTTATCAAAGCATATCCGCATTTAAACAACAAAATCCAAGAAGTTTTTATGGAAGTAAAGGATTCGCTGAATACTGTTTTGAAGAGTGAAAAAACCACGTTATCAATTGTTGAAATTCACGAAGTGAAATCTTTGCTTCTGCAGATGAGACAGCTTCTTAAGCTTACCAAAGATAAAGAAGAGGGCGATTATAGGTCAGAATGTGGATGCATCAAGGAGCTGAAACTCAATAAGGCTTCGGATGATACCAATGAGCTTGTAGAGCAACAGTATGCTAATTCGAGTAAGGCTCAAACCGAAGATGTCGATATTCCAGATATATATTTTCTGGAGGATACTGAGGAATTATTGAATATTCTAGACCCGAGGAAGGACAGACTAAATACATTCTATATATATGATGAGTTCAGCTCTACTCTTGCATCATATAGAAAAGAGAAAAGAAATCTTGAACTTAGCATTAGACGGGCTCAAAAAAGTGCGAGAGAAGATCTGAGAAAATCAGAGGGAATTTGTCTGACACCTAAGTTTGACATTGTTGTTGCAAGATCAAATCCCGATTTGGAGAAAATCAAGTCTCTTGATATGCTTGAGGAAACTGACCAAGATTATATGAGTATAACCTTTAGACTTAAGGCTACACCCGAAGTCAATGAATATACTCAAAAAATTGAGAGTATAAATATTCAAATCGAAGCGGAAGAAGAGCGAATTGCCGAACAACTCTCGAAAAAGATTGCAGAATATTCTGATGTCATGTCGAATAACTGCAAAATTATGGGGAAACTTGAATTCGACCTTGCAAAAGCGATTTTTTCGATTAAGAGGAGGCTTACAAAGCCTGAAATAGTTGATGAGCATGTTGTTGAATTTAGCGACGCTAGAAATTTGCAGGTTGAAGGAGTTCTGAATGCAAAGGGAAAAGAATTTTGCCCTATCTCAATTGAGCTTAAGGACGGAGTTACCTGTATCACTGGAGCCAATATGGGAGGAAAGACCATCTCACTTAAGCTTGTGGGGCAGGTTGCAATCCTCGCGCATTACGGCTTTTTTGTTCCTGCCAAATCAGCGAAAATCGGACTATCTAATTACATGCATATTTTGATAGGTGATAGCCAGTCCGTCGAAAGAGGTTTGTCATCATTCGGCTCAGAGATGGAGGAACTGAAACAGATTCTCGATTTCGGTACAGACCGGTCGATGATATTGATTGACGAAATCGCGAGCGGAACTAACCCAGTTGAGGGCTTGGCGTTAACCAAGTCGATTGTAGACTATCTGATTGTGAAACCGTACATTTCACTAATTACAACGCACTTTGAAACCGTAACCGAAAAAGAAGGCGTCGTAAATATGCAGGTTAGGGGTCTTTCAGGAGTAGATTTTAATCTTCTCGATAGGGAAATCAAATATGCTAACCGTCGAGATAGAATAAATATAATATCCAAATATATGGATTATAGACTGCGAAGGGTAGACAAAATAGGAGAAGTGCCAAAGGATGCTCTAAATATTGCTAAAATGCTGGGAATCAGCAAGGAAATAATAGATGGAGCAAAAAAATATATTAAGTAAGGAGAAAAAAATGGAAAGCAAACTAAATCTTGATTTTAAGGTTGTTGAAAGTGCAAGAAATCATGCAAAAAACATTGCAAAAGACATGCAAGACTTTATTGCAAGACACACTACTGTGTCAACTGAAAGAACAATCTTAAGACTTTTGGGAGTCGACGGAGTGGACGATGTTGATACTCCGCTACCAAATGTAGTTGTTGATCACATCAAGGATGCGGGTGCACTTGCTACAGGTGTTGCATATTGGATGGGTAATGCTATTATTCAAACTGGCAAGGAGCCTCAGGAGATTGCAGAGGAAATTTCGCAAGGAAAGCTTGAGATTACCAAGCTTCCTACAAGCAGCATGGAAGAAGCATCAGAAGCACTCAAACCTTCAATCAAAAAAACCTTTGAGAGAATTGACGCTCAGAAAGCAAAAAGACTGGAGTATCTGAATACAATTGGCTCAGGTCCGGAACCATATCTATATGTTATCGTAGCTACAGGTAATATATACGAGGACGTGGTACAGGCTCAGGCTGCTGCAAGACAGGGCGCAGATATTATCGCTGTAATCAGAACGACAGCACAGTCTCTACTTGACTATGTACCATTTGGACCTACGACAGAGGGCTTCGGCGGGACATATGCTACACAGGAAAACTTTAGAATCATGAGAAAAGCGCTTGATGAGGTAGGAGAAGAAGTAGGAAGATATATCAGACTTTGTAACTATTCATCGGGAATGTGCATGCCTGAGATTGCCGCAATGGGCGCTCTTGAAAGACTGGATGTAATGCTCAACGACGCTATCTACGGTATTTTGTTCAGAGATATCAACATGCAGAGAACTCTAGTTGACCAATTTATGTCAAGGGTTATTATCGGATACTGCGGTATCATATTTAACTCAGGTGAGGACAACTATTTGACAACAGACGATGCTATTGAAGCTGCACACACGGTAACAGCTTCTCAGTTCATCAACGAACAGTTTGCTGTACTTGCTAATATCCCAGAAAATCAGATGGGTCTTGGTCACGCATTTGAGATGGACCCTAAGACTGAGGACGGATTCCTGCTCGAGCTTTCTCAGGCTATTATGGCAAGAGAAATCTTCCCTAACGCAAGACTTAAGTACATGCCTCCTACAAAGTTTATGACAGGAAATATTTTCATGGGTCACATTCAGGATGCTCTATTTAACCTTGTAGCAATCTGGTCAAAGCAGTCACTTCTTTTGCAGGGAATGTTGACAGAGGCGATTCATACACCACATATGCACGATAGATATCTTTCTATTGAAAATGCTCAGTATATATTCAACAACTGCAAGCACATCGGTGAAGAGGTTGAATTCAAGAAGGATGGTATCATCCAGAAGAGAGCACAGGATGTACTTAAGAAGGCAGACATTCTTTTGGCTGAGGTTGAGGAAGAAGGACTGTTTACCACAATTGAAAAAGGTAAGTTCGGTGGAGTTAAGCGTCCAAAGGACGGCGGACACGGTCTTGAAGGCGTAACTACGATTGGAGAGAATTACTTTAATCCATTCGTTAAGCTTTTCATGGATCATGAGTAAGGAGGGAGTTTAAAATGTCAGAGAACAAAACAGTATTAACAGCAGCTGATCTAACAAAAGTAAAACCTTATGGTGATACTTTAAATGATGGTAAAGTTGAGATGGCATTTACTCTTCCGGTACCTTATGGTGAGGAAGCAGAAGAGTGCGCAAAGCAGTATGTAAAGAAGCTAGGCTTTGACGAGCCTAACGTAACATATTACCACGAGCTTGCTCCTGGATATACTTTCTTTGTAGTGTATGGCTCTGCTCAGCAGACTATTGACTTTACAGCTATCAATGTTCCAAAGGTTGAGGGTAATGTACTTGATAGGGTTGAGTGCGGAGAATGGATTGGAGATAACATCGGCAGAGATATCGTCGTGGTTGGAGCTTCAATCGAGTCAGACGCACATACTGTAGGTATTGACGCTATCATTCAGATGAAGGGATTCCATGGACATTTCGGACTTGAGAGATTTAAGCATGTCGTAGCATACAACATGGGTTCACAGGTTCCTTGCGAACAGTTGATTGCCAAGGCCAAAGAAGTAAATGCAGATGCAATCCTCGTATCACAGACTGTAACTCAGAAGGATATTCACATCAAGAACCTTACAAAGATGATAGAGCTTATCGAAGCCGAGGGTCTGCGTGAAAAGACAATTCTCATTTGTGGTGGTCCAAGAATTTCACATGAGCTTGCTCAGGAGCTTGGTTATGATGCAGGCTTCGGACCAGGTAAATATGCAGAGCACGTAATGAGCTATGTAATGCAGGAAGTTCAGAAAAGAGGCTGGGAGAAGAAAGCCAATATAGAAGATAGATAATGTTTTCTAAGAAGGCTATTCAACAAAATAGACTCATTTTATAAATATAAAACCGTTATAGCGATTGTTTTGTCGATATATCTATGTTGCCGAAGTTTTTGGCGCAAAATAGATATGGGAATCTAAGCGTTATAGCGGTTTTGTTTATAAGAATATTTTAAATACAAAGATGTAAAGGAGAAAACAATGCGTAGACAAGACCGTGAGATGAAAAACATAGAAGATATAATTAATACTATGAAAAAATGTGAGGTTTGCAGACTTGCGATAAATGGGGACAATGGTTATCCTTATATTATTCCGCTAAACTTTGGACTTGACACCGAAGGGGATAAAATAAGAATTATATTTCACTCTGCCAATGAGGGTAAAAAGATAGAATTATTCACAAAAGATAATAGAGCATCATTTGAGATGGACTATGGACATGATATTGAGTATTCTGAAGAAAAGGGTTATTGCACAGCTCACTTTGAATCTGTTATAGGACAAGGGAAAATTAGGATTCTCGAATATAGCGAAAAAGAAGCAGCACTTGATAAATTGATGGCTCAATATCATCCGGAAGGTTTTCACTACAATAAGGCTGCAATTCCAAGGACATTAGTATATTGCCTAGAGGTCGAATCAATTACGGGCAAAACAAAATAGCCTGCAAGCAGGCTATAATACTTCAAATTGTGCTTGATGTGAACGCCAGTGAATATTTTTTAAATAATCTGAAACACCTTGAGCGTCTTTTTTAAGAAATAAATCATATATTTCTTTATGTTCCTTGTTTGTTTCAAGCAAAATATTCTTAATATCTGGATGTATATCTTCGTTAAAGTCTCTTTTTAAAAGAGGCTTTTTCAAATTCTCTAATGTATCAATAAGAACCTTATTATCACATTTTTGGATGAAAATTTGATGAAAAATTTCTTGTTGCTTATGATACATATTATAATTTCCTTGTGTAATGGCAAGGTTCATGCTCTCAAGGTAAAATTTCATGTCTGCAAGATCTCTTTCATCAAGTATAGAACAAGAAATAGCTGCTGCCTCACCTTCGAGCACGCCGATGGTTGTATATCTTTCCGCAAGATCCCTAAGAGTGAGATTCCTCACAACAAAGCCTTTACGTGGTATGTTATCGATTACCCCAAAGCACGAAAGCTCTATAAGAGCTTCTCTAACAGGAGTTCGGCTTACCGAAAGACTTTCGCAAATCTGATTCTCATGAATCTTTTCACCTGGATTGATTTTTCCAAGAAAAATTTGCTCAGCGATAAAGTCATATACGTGATTTTTTAATGTCTTAAATTGATCCATAGCTTCACCTCGAGAATATAATATAATATTTTGAATATGATGACAAGTAATCACCTTGACAAAATATTATATATAATATATTATATACACAAATTAAAGCGTTTATGTATTTTTCAAAAGAAAGGAAGAAGCAAAATGAAAAAGTTTAATAACGTAATCGTAAGAAGACCTTGTAAGGCAATTTGTGACGGTATAACAAGCGGAACTTTTGAGGGAACTCCTGATTATGAGAATGCTCTAAAGCAGCATGATGCTTACATTGAAGCACTTAAGAAATGCGGCGTTGAGGTGACTGTTCTTCCAGCACTTGACGAATTTCCTGACAGCTGTTTTGTCGAGGACGTAGCGGTACTTACACCAAACGTTGCTATCATTTCTAGACCTGGCGCATTAACCAGAAGAGAAGAAACCAAATACATTGTGGATACAATTAAGAAATTCTACCCTGAGGACAAGGTTGAGTACATCAAAGAGCCTGGAACTATGGAAGGTGGCGACGTGATGATGGTTGGAAATCATTTCTACATCGGTGCTTCTGACAGATCTAATCCAGAAGGCTGCAAGCAGTTCATTGAAATACTTGAAAAACATGGACATACAGGTTCAGTTGTTGAAATGAATGAAATGCTACACCTTAAGACTGGCGTAAATTACCTCGAAAACAATAATATGCTAGCTGCAGGAGAATTCTTGACAAGCCCTGTTTTCAAAGATTACAACAAAACAGAGATTCCAGAAGATGAAGCTTATGCTGCAAACTGCATTTGGGTAAATGACATTGTAATCGTACCTGAAGGATTCCCTAAGGTTGAAAAAGCAGTTAGAGATATGGGATATGAAGTTATGACAGTTGATACATCTGAATATAAGAAGATTGATGGAGGACTTAGCTGTCTATCTCTTAGATTCTAGCTTAACGCACTGAGTAGTTAAGGGGGAATATTAATATGGATAATAAAGAAAGAAATTTAGGTGTATTTCCCCTTGCCATGTTTGCCGTGGGGCTTACTTTGGCAAGTGGTGTATTCAGTTTGTCAGGAGATTTTGCGAAAAGCGGAGCACATACGCTTGCAACACTTATTGGATGGGCCATATGTGGTGTAGGTATGTTTGCTTTGACAATGTCATTCTTTAAGCTATCTGTCGTAAAGAAAAATCTGACAAGTGGAATTTACAGTTACGCAAACGAAGGTTTTGGTAATTACGTAGGATTCAACTCAGCTTGGGGATATTGGATGAGTGCAATTTTAGCACAGATTTCATTCATAGCACTATTGTTTGAAACGATCGGCAATTTCGTGCCTGCCTTTGGAAATGGGGCAAACCTTCTTTCTATCGTAGTTGCATCAGTTGTTGTATGGGCATTATCTCTTCTAGTACTCAGGGGAGTAAATCAAGCAGTAATTCTGAATGCAATCGTTGTAATAGCTAAGGCTATTCCTGTTATAGTAGTTGTAATTGCAATAATTGTAGGTGGTGCCTTTAAGTGGGATGTATTCGTAGATAACTTTTCAGGAACAGGCGAGCTTACGCTGCTTGAACAAGTTAAGGGTACGGTTTACACAACGGTATGGATTTTTATAGGAATTGAGGGAGCAGTTGTCATATCAGGTAGAGGAAAAAACACTAAAATATCAGGACAGGCTACAATAATATCATTTGCTTCTCTATTTATACTTTATGTAATAATTTCAGTTCTTTCGATGGGAGTTATGCCAGCAAAACAGCTTGCTGAATTGCCAAATCCATCACTTGGAGGCGTACTTGAAACAGTGGTTGGTCCTTGGGGAGCTACACTTGTAAATATAGGTGTTATTATCTCACTCGGCGGTGCCCTGTTCTCGTACACGATACTCTGTGTAGACAGTGCATTCGGCCCTGCGGAACATGAGGCATTTCCAGCTATTTTGGCTAGAAAAAACAAGAATGGTGCACCTACATGGTCGGTTATTATCTCAGGCCTCATCATTCAGCTATTCATAATTATCATGTATCTAAATAACGCCACATTCCAAGCGTTATATGCGCTTTCAACTTCAGCAATTATGGTTCCTTATGTACTTTCAGCGTTCTACTATTTCAAAGTAGTAATGAATGGCGAAGACAAGGAATTTGAAGGTGGCAAGAGATTTGTACCTTGGCTCATTGCAATAGGAGCTTCTGTTTATGGATTTTGGTTGCTTTATGCTTCAGGTACAACATATATTCTGATAGCGTCACTTCTATACGCACCTGGAACAATCATGTACATTTATAATAGACATAAGCGAGGCAAGAAGATATTTGATGGCATTGGTTCAGTTATAGTTTGTGTAGTACTGGTGGTTGCAGCTATTATCTCAATTGTGCTGACAGCAAACGGAACGCTTGCATGGTTCTAGTGTAATAGGATTATAACAAAATATCAAAAAGCGGCTAACTCTTTATGAGCAAGCCGCTTTTAAAACTAAAATGTTGTTAAATTTATGTAATTACTTTCTAACCATTGGTTTGCCGCAGCATTCGAAATCACAGCAAACACCATTGTCGTGTCCAGTTTCACAAGCTGCATCGTCAGGGCAGCCACATGATTTCTTAACTTCTAGCTCAAGACCACAGTCCTTACATACATAAACTTCTCCAACTTTCATTTCTCCACAAGATACCATAATACTTTTCCTCCTTTAAATTTATATTTTAAGTGTTTTTGTAATTAGATTATAGCATGGATTAAATAATTAAGCAAGCGTTTAATTGAAATTTTTTAAAATATTTTCAAATTTTTCTTATATGCTTATTTTTGTAATGTAGAGCCCTTGGTTTCAACAACTTTTGCGGACATAGCATTGGCGAAGGCTACAGATTCAGATAGACTTTTGCCTTCTATCATACATGCTATTACAGCACCAGCGTGTGCATCTCCAGCTCCAATCGTGTCGACAACATTTTCAACTGGCTTAGCAGGGATATGGACCGTGGTGATTCCGTCTTTAGTAGGCATGATGATAGAAGCTCCATTAGACCCTTGCGTAATGATGATAGGTGCTTTTGTCATTTTTAGAATATCTTCAGCAGTTCCAACCTTCTTGCTCAAAACATTATATTCGGATTCGCTGAGGTGCATGATAGGATTTAGATCAAAGATTTGATTGAAAATTCCTTCGGGGATTAAATCAATTTGAGGACCAGGTGCAAAAAACACCATTGGGTGCTGTGAACCGCAGATTTTATGAGTTCTTTTGAGAAATCTGACTATTGGATCGTCCGTGTCTATCTCGATGCCTGAATTTACCCTGACATTCGAACCCATGTCAACACAAGAATCTACTCCTAGATTTAAATTTACCGCAATGCCAGAATCTGCATCAACACTTGAATTTACCTCTACATCTGAATCTGTTGCAACATCTAGACCGCAGAAGTATATCATCTCATATTCGCTCGGATCGAGTCTTTCGAAAAATTCATGCCTAAAAACATATTCTGCCCCGCGATGACACACAAAGCTACGCTCTCCATTGTTCTCAACAAAACAGTAGCAACAGCCGTTCTCTTCTCGGGTACGAGCAAGTGGAGCCGAAAAGCCGTTCAAGGCTAATGTTTTGTTGACTAAATCGCCAAAATAGCCGCTTCCAACTGGGCTTATTAAATCAAAATCCTTTGATAAGTAGGACAGCATGGAGGCAACGTTATATGCACAGCCACCGACATTTAGCACCTTAGATTTGGTGTTAACGTCGTCCCCTGTTTTGGGCAGTCTGTCTATCTCAATTATGACATCAACGGCCGTTGAGCCTATTATTAAAGCTTTTCTTTTCACGATTTCACCTTTGAATTTACTCTTGACATTAATGTCTTTGAATTTACCTAAAAATAAAATGAGAAGCATCAAGGCTTCTCCTAAATATAGTGAAAGTTTTGATTTCACTATTTGACAATAAATTTTGGATTTTTTACCTTTACATTTGCGTCCCGCACAATAGTTTCAGGCTTTTTCTCGAGGATTTCGGGATTTGCCATATAACGCTTGAATTGGCGGAAGCATCTCGCATAGTAGTAACCGGATTCGACCCTATCGTCAGTCGAAACCTTGACGGGGATTACCTTTTTATCAGTAATTGTCTCGCCAACCTTGACAAGCTTCTTTTCGGGCTGCCCCATAGCGATGAATATCGATGTACTTCCAAAGTCATACATATGGTGATAGACGGAGCCAAGTCTAATGGAAGCGAGGTTGGTGATAAAGAGCGATGTGTGAAATGGGCTTGCGTCTATGATGCTGAATGGAAGCCCAAAATACTTGTCCCATAGCTTCAGGAAGCCCACGATGCTTGCCATTAGCCCAGGGACCTTGTTAAGACCTTGCAAAAATTTATCGGTCGCATTACTAGGTGCGTCCGCCGATTTTTCAGTTTTTTCAATAGCTTCTTCTACTTTTCTATTCACCTCAAATATATCATCGTCCATGTTGAAATAAAGCTTGATAACGGTTTCGCTGCTACCTCCCTTAGAAGATGGCTTAAGCGCTACAAAAGAAACTGCAAAATGATTTCGGCTGTATATTCTGCGGTTTATGACAAATCGATTTAAATTAGGGTTCTGTGAAACTAGCCTAAGATACCCCGCGATAACCACGCTCATATGCTTCATTGCAATGCCACGTTCTCTGCATTTATTAACATATTTTGAGATTGAATCCATATCAAGGTCAAGGCTAACATAGTTAGTTGCATCATAGCGATGAGGCATTATATGGGGAATTATTTCGTAGAAAGGGTCGCACCCCTTAAGTTTGTATCCGTCCGGTCTATTCATACTATTTCACATTTCCGTTCTGAAAATCAAAAACTGCTTTTGCAAGTGATTCTATATCATCTGAGGTTGTACCAAATCCTGTAACAAAACGCGTTATCATCACATCATCTCTATCTTCAATAGGAGCCCACTCGTAAAAATCAAAATCTTTTTGCAGGTGCGCTATAAGGTCCTTAGGGAGTATAGGGAATATCTGGTTTGTCAATGAAGAACTGAAAAACTCATATCCAGCAGTTTCAAATATTTTGTGAATCTTAACTGCCGCTGCGTTCATGTGGTGGCCGATGTTGTAAAACAGGCTATCATCTCCGCCTTTTAAAAGTTCGATGAACTGAATACCTAAAATTCTACCCTTTGCAAGCATTGCATTGTTCTGCTTGATAATCCATCTGTAATATGGCTTGAAAGCGTCGTTTAACAAAATAACTGCTTCGCCAAGCAGTAATCCATGCTTGGTTCCACCTATGTAAAAAGCGTCAGCGATTTCAGCGATGTCCTTGATTGTGAAGTCCGCATCAGGTGCAGTTAGCGCAACGCCAAGTCTTGCGCCATCAATGTAAAGAAGCATATCTTTTTCGTCACACTTTGCACGAAGCGCCTTGAGTTCATTAAGACTGTACAAGGTGCCAAGCTCAGTTGTTTGGCTTATGGATAGAAGTCTAGGAAGCACGGTGTGATCATCCTCATACTCAATCCAGGCCTTGTCTATCAGTTCGGGAGTAATCTTTCCGTCAACAGGATCCATAGGAATTATTTTGTGTCCTGTTTTTTCAACAGCGCCACATTCATGTGCGTATATATGTGCAGATCTAGGAGCGACTACAGCTTCGTATGGTCTAAGTGCAGCAGCAATTGTGCAAACATTTGTTGGTGTTCCACCGACCATCATATGAACCTCAGCATCGGGTCTTCCAATTATTTCTTTGATTAGCTCAGCAGCACGGTCTGAATATACATCAAGAGTATGAGTTCCGGTATGCTCGGAATTAGTTTCAACTAAAGCTTTCAAAATCTGAGGGTGTGACCCTTGAGTATAGTCGCTTTTAAAATATATCATTTCGAACCTCCTTAGTGCTTAGTGGTTTATGAATCTTTTTTGCCATGTAGCCATACAGTAGTATTATACGTGAATTTTATCATAAAAGCAAAATTTTTTAAAAAATTTGTTAACAGCAGTTGACAATGTTTTTCGGGTGTTGTATTATACTAACATCGGGTTAGCCTGTACTAACTTGATGCATAAAATGAGTGTGCTAACTAAATCCAATTACTGGACAATATGCACAGTTTTTAGCATTGAATACAATGTGTATATTTAATCAAAATCCAAATTTTATGTTTTTAACCAATTAAAAGAAGATGGGGGTGGCGATATGCCTTTGAATTTTGCTAATGAAGGTGATTCGGTAAAGGTAGTTAGAATTTCTGGCACAGATGAATCCAGAAGACATCTTCAGACCCTAGGTTTTGTAGAGGGAACAGAACTGAAAATAATTACAAAGTCGGGTGGAAATATCATAGTTAGTGTTAAGGACGGTCGAATTGCTTTAAGCAAGGAAATGTCGTCTAAGATAATAGTATCACCTATATAGCCTTTGAAATTTCAAAGGCTATAATTATTGAAATTGGAGGATAGAGATGAAGAATTTGAGAGATGTTCCTGTTGGAGGCAAGGCTATAGTTAAAAAGCTTGAAGGTCAGGGACCTACCAAGAGAAGAATTATGGATATGGGCATTACCAAGGGGGTTACCGTAGATGTTATAAAGGTGGCACCTCTGGGGGATCCTATTGAGGTTAAGGTGCGTGGCTACCAGCTTTCAATCAGAAAAGCAGATGCTGAGGCTGTTTTGGTTGAAGACTAAAACAAATAATATGTCGAATCTTAAATAGAATCATATAAAATAATATTAACTGTACTTAGGAGGAATCTAATTGAAAATCAACAGCGGAAATATTGTGATTGCTTTGGCAGGCAATCCGAACAGTGGAAAAACAACACTATTTAACGCACTTACAGGCTCAAACCAATATGTTGGCAACTGGCCTGGCGTTACGGTTGAAAAAAAAGAAGGACGATATAAGAAAAATAAAAATGTCGTTATAGCCGATTTGCCAGGGATATATTCACTTTCCCCATATACATTGGAGGAGGTTGTTGCAAGGAATTATCTTTTGGACGAAAAGCCTGATGCAATTTTGAACATAGTTGATGGAACCAACCTTGAGAGAAACCTTTACCTGACTACTCAGTTACTTGAGCTTGGGATACCTGTCGTTGTGGCAGTAAACATGCTTGACGTACTCAAAAGCAGGGGTGATGTTATCGATGCAAAGGCTATGTCAAAGGCTTTAGGCTGCCCTGTAGTTGAAATTTCTGCACTTAAGGGTCTTGGTATTGATGACGCCGCACAGGTTGCCGTTAGAGAGGCAACAGATAAAACAAAATCTAATTTAGAACATCATTTTTCAGGTCAGGTTGAGCATTTTCTTGCACATATTGAAGAAGCTGTTGTTCACAATCTTCCTGAATCTGAGCAGAGATGGTATTCTATTAAGCTTTTCGAAAGAGATGAAAATGCAATAAAGAGGCTGAACCTTACGCCTGAGGCACTAGAGCATATTGAAAAGGATATCAAAGAGTGTGAGAAAGAGATGGAAGACGACTCTGAAAGCATTATTACAAATGAGAGATACCTCTACATATCATCTATAATAGGTTCATGCTATAAAAAGAAAAGTCGTGTGGAGATGTCTACATCTGACAAAATAGACGCGGTTGTTACAAATAGGATATTAGCACTACCGATATTTGCGCTCGTCATGTTTGCTGTATATTATGTTTCAATTAAAACTGTAGGAACTATGGCAACGGACTGGACTAACGATGTTCTTTTTGGTGGAGACCCTTGGAGCTTCTTTGGATTGTTTGAGGTACCGAGCATACCTGGTATTTTTGAAAGCATATTGAGCGGGCTTTCCGTATCTGGCTGGCTTCATGACCTTGTTATAGATGGTATTGTTGCCGGAGTAGGTGCAGTTTTGGGCTTCCTACCACAGATGATAGTTCTCTTCCTCATGCTTGCATTCCTTGAAAGCTGTGGATATATGGCAAGGGTTGCATTCATCATGGATAGAGTTTTCAGAAAGTTCGGACTTTCGGGAAAATCCTTTATCCCTATGCTCATAGGCTCGGGATGTGGAGTTCCAGCAATCATGGCTTCAAGGACTATTGAAAACGAGCGTGATAGAAGAATGACTATAATGACGACAACTTTTGTGCCGTGCAGTGCGAAATTACCTATTATAGGATTGATTTCTGGAGCACTCTTTAACGGAGCCGCATGGGTTGCTACGAGTGCATACTTTATAGGAATAGGTGCAATCATTGTATCGGGTATTATTTTAAAGAAGACAAAGCTATTCGCAGGAGAGCCGTCGCCGTTTGTACTTGAATTACCGTCCTATCACCTGCCAACAGTATCTGCAATACTTAGAACTACAGCTGAAAGAGCGTCATCTTTTGCTAAGAAAGCAGGAACGGTAATCCTACTTGCAACAATCTTTGTTTGGTTTACATCATCCTATGGTTGGGAAAATGGTTCCTTCGGAGCTGTTGATATGGATAAATCGATACTTGCCGGCATCGGTGGCATTTTCGCACCTCTGTTCAAACCACTCGGCTTTGGCAACTGGAGAGCCGCTGTTGCAGCAATAACAGGACTTGTAGCAAAAGAAAACGTTGTAGGCACTTTCGGAATCTTATATAAAGGTCTTGAGGAGGTATCTGAAAATGGCGATGAGATATGGGCATCAGTTGCTTCTCACTATACAGTAATGGGTGCTTATTCATTCCTAATATTCAACCTGATATGTGCTCCGTGCTTCGCGGCAATCGGTGCAATCAAGCGTGAGATGAACAGCGCCAAGTGGACATGGGCTGCAATAGGATATCAGACGATATTTGCCTATGTTTTGTCTCTGATATGCTACCAGCTTTGGAAATTTGTTGCAACAGGTGCATTTACAGTAGGAACGGCATTCGGCTTCGCATTCTTGGCTATTTTGTTATATCTTCTCTTTAGAAGCTACGACGACAAAACAGTTTTAAAGCCGAGGGAAATGGCTGTCGAGAATAACTAATATTTGTCTAGCGAAAGGAGGTTCATATGGGGAGCTTTTTCAGTGAACATATCGGAGATATTATCGTTGGTGGCGTTCTTCTGGTAATTGTGGCAGCAATAGTCATCAAGATGATTAGGGATAAGAAAGCCGGTAAATCGGCTTGTGGCTGTGGGTCAGGCTGCAGCGGATGTGCAAGCTCAAATATTTGCCATATGGATGCTGAACAGATAAAAAAGGCAATAGAAAAATAAAAAAATTGCAAAATGATAAAATGTGGGAGGTGCTGAAAAAAGTGCCTCCTATTTTGCTTTATTTTCAATAAATATTATGATAGAATAGTTAGGATAATGATAGGAGGTAAGAGATGTCTATTCAGGAATCTGGTGAAATGTACCTAGAGACAATTTTGGTTCTTGGCAAGGAAGGAAAGAAGGTTAGATCCATTGATATTGCCAACTACAGGGATGTATCGAGGGCAAGCGTCAGCAGGGCTATGGGACTTCTCAAGGAAAATGAATATCTCGATATCGATGAGTCGGGATATATAACGCTTACTGACAAGGGAAACAAGCTTGCAAATACTATATATAAGAGACATCTGGTTTTATCTGATATTTTCAAGTCGATAGGTGTCAGTGAGGCTGTTGCAATTGAGGATGCTTGCAGAGTTGAGCACTATATCAGTGATGAAACCTTTAATGCCCTGAGAAAGCACTTTGAAAATTAGATTGTATTTCCAAAAGCTTGGCGTTCTTACAAAAAATAAATTTTAAGAAGTGTTAATAAACAATATAACAAGCTTGGCAGGATTTGTCATGAAATTTTGAGAATAAGGAGCAATATATAGATGGATGTATTCTCGTTTTTTACCTTAGGGGGTGGGCTTGCTCTGTTCCTCTATGGGATGAATGTAATGTCGCAAGGTCTCAGCAGGATTGCAGGCGGTAGACTGGAGATTATTCTAAAAAAAATGACGGCAACAAAGCTTCACAGTCTATTTCTAGGATTTGCGATTACGGCAGCGATACAGAGCTCTTCAGCAGTTACGGTAATGCTTGTAGGTCTTGTAAATTCAGGCATCATGGAGCTTGGTCAAACAATCGGCGTTATCATGGGGTCCAATATCGGAACTACCGTAACGGCATGGATTTTGAGCTTAATAGGCATTCAGGGAGATAATTTCTTTGTTAAAATAGTCAATCCGTCTAACTTTTCACCTGTGCTTGCACTGGTAGGTGTGATAATGACTATGAGTGCGAAAAAGAGCAAGCACAAGGACATAGGAACGATTATGATCGGGTTTGCAATATTGATGTTCGGCATGGGGTTCATGAGCGATGCTGTAAAGCCACTCACTGAAAGCCCGCAATTTGCAAAGATTTTGATTGCGTTTAACAATCCTTTCCTCGGAATTTTAACAGGCTTTGTTCTGACGGCTATTATTCAAAGCTCATCAGCCTCGGTTGGAATTTTGCAGGCACTATCGCTTACCTCCAGCCTGACATATGGGATGGCAATACCTATTATCATGGGTCAGAACATAGGAACGTGCATTACGGCTATAATTTCTAGCATAGGCGTTTCAAAAAATGCTAAGAGAGTAGCTGTTATACATGTTTTGTTTAACTTAATAGGCACAGCAGTTTGCCTTGTTTTGTTCTATGTTGGGCATGCGTTGTTTAAGTTCCCGTGGATAGAAACAACGATAGGACCGCTGGGCATAGCTATTTCGCATACGATATTCAATGTGCTAACCACAATTTTCTTGCTTCCTTTCTCTAACAGAATAGTTTTGGTTGCAAGGAAAATAATTCGTGCTGAGGGACATGAATCAAGTTTTCTTGACGAGAGACTTTTCAGAACACCTCCCGTTGCTATTCAGGAATGCAGAAATAAGACTGATGAAATGGCAAAACTTGCAATTGGCAATGTTAGCTCTGCGATGGAACTAATCTTTAATTATGACGAGGATAAGGCTGAAAAAATTGATAAGATTGAGTCACAGATTGATAAATTTGAGGATAAGCTCGGTTCATATCTTGTAAAGCTTTCAGGCTTTGAGCTATCAGATACGGACAGCAGGATGATTTCAACACTTCTGCATACAATAGGTGATTTTGAGAGAATTGGCGATCACGCAACCACTATTTTGCAGGCGGCACGAGAGATAAAAGACAAGGATATTGTTTTTTCAGACACCGCAATGGTTGAGCTTAATCACATAAAGAGTGCATTGGATGAAATCGTTTCAATAACATTAGCTGCTTTTGTTGATGACAATCTGGAAAAGGCGAGGGAAGTCGAGCCGCTTGAGGAGGTTATCGATGACCTTACTGATTTGATAAAGACAAGACATATAAACAGGCTTCAGTCAGGGGAGTGTACGATAGAGCATGGATTTGTTTTGAATGATATGCTTATAAGTTTTGAAAGAATATCAGACCACTGTTCAAATGTTGCGGCTGCACTGATTGAACTTGAAAATTATAGCTTTGAAAGACATAAATATCTAAGGCGACTTAAGACAAGAGATGACGAAAATTTTAAGGCTCTGTATCAAGAATTTTCTTCGAAGTACGGATTGCCTATATGAGAGGCTAAGCAGAGGCTAAGCTTTATTGCATTTGAAGGCAATGAGATGAAAGCAATGGAATTAAAGCAATGAGATGAGCAGTTACCAACTTGATGTTGGTGTACTGACCACTACGCTTTATATATTAGGAGGAGAATTATATGGCATTTTCAAATGAGGTTGGCATAGATCTCGGCACTGCCAATGTGCTGGTTTATATTAAAAATAAGGGGATAGTTTTAAATGAACCTGCGGTTGTAGCTGTTAATAAAGACACGGATGAAATCCTTGCTGTAGGAGAAGAAGCAAGACAGATGCTTGGTAGGACACCAGGCAATATTATCGCTTTAAGACCTCTTAGTGATGGAGTAATTTCAGATTATGATATCACTGAACGTATGCTCAAATATTTTATTGCAAAAACCTGCGGAAGAAGCAGATTCTTCAGACCCAAAATAATGGTCTGTGTTCCAAGCGGAGTGACAGAGGTTGAAAAAAGAGCCGTAAGAGAAGCGGCGACTCAAGCAGGTGGTAAGGATGTGTATCTCATGGAGGAACCTGTTGCTGCAGCGATAGGAGCTGGTCTTGATATATCTAAGCCTGATGGAGTGATGGTCATTGACATAGGTGGTGGAACTACTGATATTGCTGTAATATCACTTGGTGGAATAGTTGCAAGCGCATCTGTTAAAATGGCTGGAGACAAATTTGATGAATCAATAATCAAATACATGAGAAAGGTCCACAAGTTATATATAGGTGAGAGAACCGGTGAAGAACTAAAGAAGACAATAGGTACTGCATTTCCGCGTGAAGAAAGCGTGACAATGGAGTGCAGAGGAAGAGACTTAATCACAGGACTTCCAAAAACAGTGATGGTAACATCTGAAGAAATGCTAAAGGCTCTTGAGGAACCTCTACATACAATTTGCGAGACAGTTCACAGCGTGCTTGAAAAGACACCTCCTGAACTTGCTGCTGATATCAGTAATTCAGGCATTATACTCACAGGCGGTGGAGCATATCTATATGGTATTGACAAAAGAATCGAAGCCCGAACAGGTATCAATGTTCACATTGCTGAGGATCCGTCGTCATGTGTGGCAATCGGAACCGGGAAAGCACTCAATGAGCTTGAGAAAATTGAAAATAATAAGCTGAACAAGAGGGAGCCATATCTTTAAAGGGTGGCTCCTTTTTTAAAATTTATAAGATAAGAATTTATTTGACTTTGAACTGATTTTAGTGATTTGTCTGACTTAAACTTAGTGAAGACTAGGAAATGGAAAAAATATGAAAAGAGAACTTATAGCTACAACTACCTTTGGACTTGAAGCGGTTGCACGCAGGGAAATAGAAAATTTAGGATATGAAATTATAAAGACCGAGGATGGTAAGCTTACATATGCTGGAGATTCTAAGGCAATTGCAAAATCAAATTTATGGCTTAGGACAGCTGACCGAGTACTTCTCAAAATGGGAGAAAGCGAAGTGAAAAACTTTGAGGATTTGTTCCAGTTTGTAAAAGGACTGCCTTGGGAAAGCATTATCCCCAAAGACGGTTGTTTTGTTGTGAATGGAACGGCGGTTAAGTCTAAGCTCACCAGCCTTCCTGCAATTCAGAGAACAATCAAAAAAGCTATGGTTTTAAGGCTTTCGGAGGCTCATGGTGAAGGACTCCCAGAAACAGGTGCTAAATATCCGATAAGATTCACGCTGCTCAAAGATGTTTTTACTATCTCAATCGATACTACGGGCGCAGGCTTGCACAAAAGAGGTTACCGCGTAAAAAATGTGGAGGCGCCTATCAAGGAAACACTCGCAGCGGCACTTGTTGAGCTCTCGTTTTGGAATAGTGGCAGGCTCCTTGTTGACCCTTGCTGTGGGTCGGGGACTATTTTGATTGAGGCAGCGATGATCGCTAGAAACATTGCACCGGGGCTTTGCAGAAGCTTTGTGTCTGAGGAATGGGACATTTTTTCTGATGATATCTGGCAAAGAGAGAGAAAATACGCTGAGGAATCGAAAAAATGCGAAGGGAAGCTTTTGATAAGAGGATATGACATCGATTCAAAAGCAGTTATGGCTGCAAAACAAAATGCAGAGGCTGCTGGTGTGAGCAATGACGTTAGTGTTGAAAAAATGAGCGTGAGCAAGCTTAAAATTCCTGAGAAAGGTGCGATTATAATAACCAATCCTCCATATGGGCAGAGAATTGGAAGTGACGAAGAGATGGAAATAGTGGATAAAGCTCTTAGGAGATTGATGTCTGACAACGATGGTTTGTCGGTGTTCGCTATAACATCGGAGAAAGGCTTTGAAAAGAAAATGGGGAGGAAGGCTGATAGACGAAGGAAGTTATATAACGGTAGAATTGAAACGACATATTATCAGTATCATGGAAAGAAGCTGTAACCATGAATATAAAAATTGATAAAAAATCAAAAGAGGCACTGTATTGGCAAATTTACAGTCAAATAAAAGCTTTGATTATTGATGGAAGCATTCAGCACGGATCTTATCTACCCTCCGAAAGACCTTTTGCCAAAGAACTCGGTGTGCACCGAAATACTATAATAAGAGCATATGGTGAGCTTAAAGGTGAGCAGCTTATTATTTCAAGACAGGGTATGGGGTATCAGGTTTCTTACAATAGTGAATATAACTCAGTGCAACAAGATGATGATTTGAAAAGAACCGAGTCCTCTAAAAAACAAAATAAGAATTCTTCAAATAGCTCAGTAAAAAATAAACTGAAGGATGTTAACTGGGACCAAATGATAAAGGACGAATATCGTGATGTTGGCGAGAAATTTGACAAAGCCTTTCAAATGCAGGGCAAGGATACTAAGATTTCTATGGCTGTAGGTATTCCGCCTATAATTTATGACGAGGAAGAAATAGCGGCACATATTGCTTGCATTCTTAAAGAAAATGGGAAAAAAGAATCATATATAACACCATACCAGGGTGATGAGGAATGTCGAAGGCAGATTGTAAACTATCTCAGAGATAAGGGCATAAGGGCTAAGATGAGTGAAATTCAGGTAATGAGTGAAACAAACCAAGCTTTTGACTTTATTATGACAGCTACACTAAGGCCGGGTGACAAAATAATAATCGAGGAGCCAGTATCGCCAGATGTTTACAGGCTTATTGACCTAAATGACTGCAAAGCCATAACCGTACCTGTTGATGAAAATGGAATGAAGTGCGAGAATCTAGGCCCAATGATTGAAAAATATAAGCCTAAATATATTTACATCAATTCAAGCTATCACGATCCCACGGGAGTATGCCTATCTGTGGAGCGCAAGAAGGAGCTTCTGGATATTTCATACAGATACAGAATACCGATAATTGAAGATGACAGCGGATCTGAACTCAATTTTTTTGGAAATTCTGAGCCAACGTTAAAATCCATGGATAAAGGAAATAACGTTATATATATATATTCCTTTGCACTCAGCTTTGTACCTGGACTTTCGATAGCATTCATCATAGCACCGGAGGAACTCGCAAGGAGCCTAAGATACCTTGTTTCGGTAAGGCTTATGTCACTTGAGTGGGTCGCTCAAAAGCTAATTGCAAGATGCCTGGCAGACGGAAGTTATATCAGAAAAACAGCAGAGATAAGGCGTCGAAATAGAGAAAACTTCAGAACAATCTGTCCATTCCTTGATGAGCTTAAGCCATATGGACTTAGCTACCATACTCCAAAAGGTGGAGTTTACATATGGGTTAAATTACCGACAGGACTTGACAGCAGGAAGGTGGTGCTTGAAGCGGAAAGGCGAGGCGTATCGTTTATTGCTGGCACTGTTTTTTATCCAGGTAGAATGGCAGGTAAGGACAAAATAAGGATAAATTTCTCACACGAGAAAAAGAACATGGTAATTGAGGGCATGAAAATTTTCTCGGCAATAATACGTGAAATGGTAGAAGGGGAGTAAATTTGCGTCCATGAAAAAGCCTGTAAAATAAGGCTTTTGCCGTTTGAAAGTCCCTCAAAAATGCCCAGCAAATCTCCATTCTTTAGAATTATATTGTAGTCTACCAACTGCAATATACTAAAAGGAGGCCATATGGGTTTAAATGACATACATAGTTATCGCATTCAAAATGGCATTGCTATTATTCGAGATTTAGAATATAATGTAGCAAATGATACACAGCATAGGAACAGGAGCTTGTTATGGAATTTATGTCTGCAAGAGAAGCCGCCGATAAATGGGGTATTTCCCAAAGAAGAGTGGCAGTTTTGTGCTCTGAACAAAGGATTAAAGAAGCAACTATGGTCGGTAATATGTGGATAATTCCGGCTAACGCTCAAAAGCCCACAGATGCAAGAAGTACACGATATAATAGAACCGAAGAAAAAGCAGTTAAGCCATTTTTGAAATGGGCGGGCGGTAAAGGTCAGCTCCTTAAAGAAATTGAGCGCTACTATCCTTTTAATAGCGGGGAAATCACAAAATATGCCGAGACGTTTGTTGGTGGTGGAGCTGTTTTATTTGATATCCTTAATAAACATAATTTAGATGAAGTTTATATCAGTGATATTAACGCTGAGCTTATCAATACTTATCGAATTATTCGTGATGATATTGATACACTAATCGAAATGCTTCACGCTATGCAGAACGGTTTTATTCCGCTAGATATGGACAATCGTAAAGCATATTATATGCAAAAGCGTGAGCGTTTTAATGATTTGAAGGTCAACGGAGATGAAAGCATCAATATTGAAAAAGCAGCATTGATGATTTTTCTTAATAAAACTTGTTTCAATGGTCTGTTCCGCGTAAATAAAAAAGGTCTATTCAACGTTCCTATGGGTTCTTATAAAAAACCTTTGATTTGTGATGAAACCAATCTTAGAGCAGTGTCGGGGAAATTGCAAAAAGTTACTATTGTATGTGGAGATTACAAAGAGTCAGCTGACTTTATTGACGAAAATACATTTGTTTATTTTGACCCTCCATATAGACCGATTACAGATACGGCAAGTTTTACTGCATATACGGAGAATTTGTTTAATGATGAGAAACAAATTGAACTTGCAAAATTCGTTGATGAAATGAACAAAAAAGGTGCAAAAATAGTAGTTAGCAATTCCGATCCGAAAAACTCAAATACAGAAGATGATTTCTTTGATAACATTTATTCATCTCATAAAATCAAACGAGTTGAAGCAAAACGAATGATTAATTGTAACAGTGAAGCAAGAGGAAAAATTAAAGAATTGCTTATTTCTAATTTTTAAGGAGAATGGATATGGACGTTAGAAAAGGTACTAAGCTTATAGAAAATGGCATGAAAAAGGCAATTATAGAATTTGTGTTTACTGATTACATCATTTATGTTTTTCAAGGTAACTTATCTCAATTTGATATTATAATTAAATACAAGAAAGACAGAAAACGTATAAGAACGCCTAAACACATTCATTGGGTAGTCGATATTTTGATGAAAATGCAAGGCAATGAAGAACTCACAAAGAAATATCTGTCGGCGATACAAAATTGTTGGAATGCCTGTGTTCCACTTTCAAACAACGACTTTGAAACATTGAAGAATTTAATTGAAAATGGTGAAAAAGACATTGAAATAGAGCAATATTTTGACCTAAATGCTTTTGGCGAATATGATGTTGAGTTTCTATATGTTTTGATGGAGTTGTTGGCTGTACAAGAAAAGACAAACCGTGCAGATGCCTATATGTTTGGAAAAATCATAGAAGAATTGCTTGAAACTGACAGAGATATTTTCAAAATTATCTCTACAGCAGGTTTTGGTGGAAGAAGGGGTTAATATGTCAAACAGAGATTTTAATGCTTGGCTGTCCGGATTTCGTGAAAGTATAGCTGACTATGGATATTACATAAATTATGAAAAAGTCCACAGGAATGTAGATAATATCAAGGTTGAGCTTAATATATTAAATTCGCTTATCGGTTCTAAAAATATCAAGCAGGATTTTGAAAATTTGGTTGATAAATACACCGAAGTTTTAAAGTGCGTACCGTTGCTTTTAGCTGTCAGAGCAAACGAAATATATGCCATTGACAGTGGGGGCGAATTTACATATAACTTCAAAAATCCAAATCTTTCGGTTGAACAATACAAGGTATTTATGCGAAAAACGTTTTGATTATGTCATAAAAACACCGAATATGATTTATGGTATAGAAACCAATTTTTACGGTGGCGGCGGTTCAAAACTTAATGAAACCGCTCGCAGTTACAAGACTCTTGCCCTTGAAACTGATACAATAGACGGATTTACATTTGTTTGGTTTACCGACGGTAAAGGTTGGACAAGTGCTCGACATAATCTTGAAGAAACATTTGATGTTATGGAGCATATTTACAATATCAACGACATGGAAAACGGTATTATTACCGAGGTTTTTAAATAATGGCAAAGAAAATAACTAAGTGGGAACCAGACGATTTTGAACTTGAAATGACTACGCATTGGTCGTTTCCTAAGCGTGGTGATTGGGTAACGCACGATGCTAAATGGCGTGGTAATTGGTCGCCGTATATACCGAGAAATATTATTTTAAGATATTCCAATGAGGGCGATTTGGTTCTCGATCAATTTGCAGGCGGTGGCACAACCCTTGTTGAGGCAAAATTGTTAAACCGTGATATCATTGGTGTTGATGTCAACGATATTGCACTTGACAGATGCAAAGAGAAAATTGCCTTCGAGCACGAGGGAGCAAATGGTAAGGTTGATATTCACAAGGGTGATGCGAGAAATTTGGATTTTATTTCAGATGAAAGTATCGACCTTATTTGTACTCACCCGCCCTATGCGGATATAATTAAATACAGCGACGGTATCAATGGTGATTTATCACAACTTAAAGTGAAGGATTTTCTTGAAGAGATGAAAAAAGTCGCCGTAGAAAGTTACCGAGTATTGAAAAAAGGGAAATTTTGTGCCGTACTTATGGGAGACACAAGAAAAAAAGGCTGTATGATACCTATGTCTTTTGATGTTATGAAAATCTTTCAAGATGCTGGGTTCACATTAAAGGAATTGATTATAAAAGAACAACACAACTGCAAGGCTACAGGCTACTGGAAAACCAACAGTGTGAAATATAATTTCCTGTTGATTGCTCACGAATATCTGTTTGTGTTTAGAAAGTGAGGGAAGCATGATACTGGCGGACAGTCCATTCATACTCAAATAGAAATCATTTTTTGCTTTAAGATTGATTTACAGGGAGCGAGTGCGAGTAGTAACTTGCGGTTACGGTTACTTCAACGTGTGAAAGCAAGTTTGACGCCTGAGTAAAATTGCGTAAAAATGAATATAAAATATAGTGCTGGTACCTTATTTATATAGGCAACTGGTACTTTTTATTTTGCCGTATTTAAAGTATACTTATATTAGAGAAAATCTTTATAAGCAAAATATATTTCTAAAAACTATATGTTAAAAAAAGGAGAAAAAATATGGCAGTTAATCTTAAAGGTAGAAATTTCCTAACTTTGATGGACTTCACTCCAGAAGAAATCAGATACATGCTTGACCTTGCACACGATCTTAAGGCTAAGAAGAGAGCAGGCATAGTTAATCACCTTCTTAAGGGCAAGAACATTGTTTTGTTGTTTGAGAAGACTTCAACAAGAACAAGATGCGCTTTCGAGGTTGCAGCAATGGACGAGGGAGCAGGCGTTACATTCCTTGACTCAGGTAGCTCTCAGATGGGCAAGAAGGAATCTCTTGAGGACACAGCTAAGGTTCTTGGAAGATTTTACGATGGTATTGAGTACAGAGGATATAAGCAGTCTGTAGTTGAAGAACTTGCTGAGCACGCAGGCGTACCTGTTTGGAACGGATTGACTGACGTTGACCACCCTACACAGATTTTGGCTGACATGCTTACAATTGAAGAGCACGTTGCAAAGCCTCTTAACAAGGTTAAGGTTGTATTCGTAGGTGACGTTAGAAATAACATGGCTTATGCTTGGATGTATGGCTGTGCTAAGATGGGAATGCACTTCGTAGCTTATGGACCTAAGGAGCTTTGCGATGAGGTTGATACTTCTGTTCTTGAAAGAGCAAGAGAGGTTGCTAAGGAAACAGGTGCTACTATCGAAGTTAGCCACGAAAAATCAGCACTTAAGGGCGCAGACGTAATTTATACTGACATTTGGGCATCAATGGGTGAAGAGGCACAGATTCCTGAGAGAGTTAAGCTTCTAACTCCTTACAGAGTTGATATGGATCTTATCAAGGCAACTGAGAATGATGATGTTATCTTCTTACACTGCCTACCTTCATTCCACGATTTTGAAACTACAATGGCTAAGGGTCAGAAAGACGAAGGCTATGACATTCGTGAGGTTACTGACGAAGTATTCAGATCTAGATTCTCAAAGGTATTTGATGAAGCTGAGAACAGAATGCACACAATCAAGGCTGTTATCGTAGCTACTATCGCATAATAAAGTCATATTTCAGCCACCATATTGGGCCCGATGCGGTTACAGTAGGGTGGTTGCTTCTATTTTGCACAAAATAGTCAAATGGCAAGCAATGCGATGTGCATGCGATTAAATAAAAGAAAATTAAGAAGCTATAGTAATGATTTACAAACAAGGAGAATTTTATGAGTTTTGGTATTCACAACTTTTCTGAAATTGGAAAGTTAAACAAGGTACTTCTCCACAGGCTAGGAGAGGAAGTTGAAGGCTTGACACCTGACAATTTTGAGAGGTTGCTTTTTGATGATATTCCATATCTAGAGCTTGCTCAGAAGGAACATGATGAATTTGCTAGCATTCTAAGGGATAACCATATAGAGGTAGTTTATTACGTTGAAGAGACAGCTAAAGCTTTGGCTGATGAAAAGATTAAGGCTGAATTTTTGAACAAGATGCTCGACGAGACTCCTTCAATAAACTCTGATACTGTTAGGGATGCTCTTTATGAGTATCTTTATGCAATGGATAACGAGAAAATGGTTGCAAAGATTATTGCTGGAGTTAAGAAGGAAGAACTTGGCAAGCTGCCACAGAATTCACTTCAGGATTTTGTTGAATCTGACTATCCATTCTTTATGGATCCAATGCCTAACCTTTACTTCACAAGAGATCCAGGTGCCTGCGTAGGTAACGGACTGAACGTTCATAAGATGCATACTCCTGCAAGACAGAGAGAAGCACTATTCCTTGAGTATATGTATAAATATAACAAGGATTTTGCTCCAGAAGGAACAGAACTTTGGTATGATTATGAGGATCCTGCTTCTATCGAGGGCGGAGATGTTCTTGTACTTAATAAGGAAACAGTTGCTGTAGGACTATCACAGAGAACATCTGCAAATGCAATCGAGAGATTTGCTGAGAGAGTTCTTAAGAAGGACAGCTTCAAGAGAGTACTTGTATTTGAGATTCCTAAGAAGAGAGCATTCATGCATCTTGATACTGTATTCACAATGGTTGACTTTGATAAGTTCACAATTCATCCTGAAATCGAAGGTCCGCTAAGAATATTTGAGATTACACTTGATAAGCAAGGAAAGGCTCAGTTTAAGACAATCACGGATACTCTTCCAAGCATACTAGCTAAGGTTCTTCACGTTCCAGCAGTAGACCTTATCAGATGTGGTGGTAACGATCTTATGGCTGCTCAGAGAGAGCAGTGGAACGATGGTTCAAACACACTTGCTATCGCTCCGGGAACAGTAGTTACTTATGAGAGAAATTATGTTTCAAACGACCTACTTGACAAGAAGGGCATCAAAGTTTTAACTATGACAAGCTCTGAGCTTTCAAGAGGACGAGGAGGCCCTAGATGTATGTCTTGCCCTGTTAATAGGGATGACCTCTAATTAGGGATGATTCAAATTTGATAATCTAATTTCATTGAATATAATTGTACTTGGCAATGCCTCGCCTGACGCTGATGGCGCTGCCAATGTGCATTATTTAAAGCAATGGAGCATTGAAATTTGCTGAATTTATTCAGGTGTTCACAAAAAATGAAATTAACTAAAGGAGATAAACAAATATGGCAGAAAAAATTGTAATTGCACTAGGTGGTAATGCTTTGCAGTCAGGTAAATCTGAGGCTACAGCAGAAGCACAGCTTGAAGTTGTAAAGAAGACCTGCGAATACATCGCTGAAATAAGCGCAGCAGGATATGAAGTGGGTGTTGTTCACGGAAATGGTCCTCAGGTAGGTAGAATTCTTCTTGCATCAGAAACAGCAAAGGATGTTACGCCAGCTATGCCTTTTGATGTTTGTGGCGCAATGTCTGAAGGCTATATCGGATATCATCTTCAGCAGGCGTTAAAGCATGCACTTCACAAGAAGGGCAAAGACTTCCCTGTGCTTACAGTAGTAACTCAGATGGTTGTTGACAAAGAGGATAAAGGATTTAAAAATCCAACTAAGCCTATAGGTCCTTTCTATAGCAAGGAAGAGGCTGAAGAGCTTCAGAAAACCAAGGGATACTCTATGAAGGAGGATGCTGGCAGAGGCTTTAGAAGAGTTGTTGCTTCACCTATACCTGAAGAGATTGTTGAAATTGGCGCAATCAAGCAGTTATGGCCTACCTCAATCGTAATTTCTTGCGGTGGCGGTGGCATTCCTGTAATTAAGCATGAGGATGCTTCTCTTGAGGGTGTTCCTGCTGTAATCGACAAGGATTTTGCGGCAGAACTTTTGGCAGAGGAAGTGAGCGCTGATGTTCTTATGATTCTCACAGAGGTTGAAAAGGTTTCAATTAATTTCAATAAGCCAAATCAAGAGGATTTAAGCACTTTAACTATAGCAGATGCCAAGAAGTATATTGAAGAGGGACATTTTGCGCCTGGTTCAATGCTTCCAAAGGTTGAAGCAGCTATGAAATTCGTAGAGTCAGGTGATAACAAGAAAGCAATCATTACTTCTCTTGACAAGGCGATTGATGCGCTTAAGGGCGAAACAGGAACAGCATTTGTAAAATAGGCTTATGACATTAGGGTTACCTTGCTATCATTTGTTTTGATTATCGTAGCCCATAATATTGAGTTTATTAGATTTATAATATTCGTCGTGGATGACCTGAGAAAGGTTTGCTACGGCGAATTTTTGTTGTATAATGTTAGCGGATAAATCTATCTGACTCATCAAAGACATAGCATTGATAATCTTGATGATATTTATAATATCGATGATGTGATATATATTGTATTGTGGACGGCATGGAGGTTTCATGAATAACGACAAAATAAAAAGCACAATACTTGTTGCGATTTTTGTGTCAATCGCATCGCAGATACATGTTAATCTTTTTTCGGATGGCTTCATCGTCGCCTTGTCAGTCTTGATAATGGCAATTTTTATGTATCTGCTTGAAAATGTGACCCCAACCTATATCGCAATATGCTCGGGGATTTTTTCGCCTCTGCTCAGGATGTTTTTCTTAATGTTTGACGGAAAGTCTCTTGAGGTTGCAAGCTACGCGGCTCTGCCCGATATGGTATTCTTTTTTACATATGCTATATGTTATCCTCTGGTATATAAGGTCATTATCAAGGAGGAGAGAAATCTCATCAATTATCCTTCAGCACTATTTTTGTGCGACTTTTTATCAAACATAGCAGAAATGTGCATGAGAAGTATTCAGGCAGGACACAACCTGATTGTTGTAGATACTATAGTGGTTCTTCTTGTCGTCGCATTCGTCCGAACCCTAATCATTCAGCTGGTTCTAATCGCAGTTGACCGATACACAACTGTTTTGTTGAAAAGAGAAAATCTAAGTGAATATAAGCGGTTGCTGGGACTTGCTGCACTTATCGCGGGAGAGCTTCAGATAATGAAGAAAAGTGCTGAGGAAATTGATGATATAACAAAAGAGGCGTTTGAGCTTTACAAGCTTTTAGATGACAGTGGCATCGAGAGGGACAGGTCTAGTAGAGCACTAAAAATTTCGCAACATGCACATGAGGTGCGAGGGGATTTTTTGGGGATAATTAGTACAATTTCAACCAGCTTTGTTGACCAGTACGATGACCCTCCGCTGACTATGAAGGAAATTTTAGGGATAGAAAGAGAAATTGTTTTGGCAATTGCAAATTCAAATAAATTGAGAATTGGGAATGTGAATATTGTTATCAAGTCAAAGGTGAATTTTCTGGTTGAAGGCTATTTTAAGATGATGTCTATAGTAAGGAACCTCATGGTGAATGCTGTAGAAGCAACAAAAGAAAAGTCGGGATTGATTCTTGTTGAGCTTGATGAGATTAATGATGAATACATACTGAAATTTACTGATAATGGACGAGGTATGTCCGAGTTACAGCTTGAATCTATATTCTTGCCTGGATTTTCGACGAAATTTAGCGAAGATACTGGAAAGATACAGAGGGGTATAGGCCTTAGCGTGGTAAAAGAATATGTTGAAGATGATTTCGACGGAAAAATTTCAGTATCAAGCAAAGAAGGCGAGGGAACGGTGTTTACGGTGAAATTCCCTGTTGAGACATTTAGAAAGGCTGATAAGGATGAGATATTACATAGTTGATGATAAAATTGGAGTGATTAAAACTATTGAAAATATTATTGAATCTCAAGATATCGGAGATGTTATAGGATTTGAAACGAATCCTGCTAAGGCTGTTAATGAGATAATAATGAAGAGGCCAGATATTGTACTCGTCGACCTTTTGATGCCGGAAATGGATGGCATAGAGCTTGTCAAGAGGGTTAGTAATGAAAATAGCGACATTGCTTTCGTTATGTTATCAAAGGTTACTGACAAGGAAATGGTAGCACAGGCTTATGATGCGGGTATTGAATTTTTTATCCATAAGCCAGTTAATTTAAGAGAAATAATAGCTGTTCTTCGCAATGTAGCCGAAAAGAAAAAGATAAATTCGATGATGAATGACATTAAGGGTATTTTCAAGAATGATAATAGAAAAGAGGAACTAGATGGTAAATTCGATGCAAGCGATGACGGTGCGAATGCAATTTCAATGTTTCTTGGAATGCTCGGCATGAATGGGGAAAAGGGCACGGCGGATATTTTGGCATTATGTCAATATTTGATTAAGAAGGGCGAAAGCTACAACAAAAAAGCTCTCGAGGAGGTGGCACAATCCAGAGGTGATACGAGCAAAAATATGGAACAAAGGATGCGCAGAGCAATAAAGAAGGGGCTTTCTAATGTTGCGAGCATAGGGCTTTCAGACTATGGAAATGATATATTTCAGTTATATGCTAACTATGTTTTTGATTTTAAAAGTATAAAAGATGAAATGGAGTGCATAGAAGGTAGGAACGAAAACGGCGGACGAGTTGCAATACCAAAGTTTGTAGAGGGGTTGCTGATGTATAAAAATTCCTATAATGGATAAAAAATAAAAATGAATATTTGTGAGTATTATTGAGCTTAAGCGTTATCATAATGTAAAGGTTGCTATAAAGATTTTCTCTATGCTTTTTATGCGATTTTTAAAGTAAATTGATTATGCAAAAAATCGACTACATAAGAAGTTCAAATTTAAGGAAAATTATTATGTAAAGTGAATACCAAAACTCAATTTATAATTTTCTTAATTTTCTTTTTATGCATAACCTTCTAAAGAAAAAGACTCCAATCGTATAGCCTTGTTGGAGTCTTTTTTGTATGTGTAAAAACCAATGCTGTATCAGGGGCTATGATTTTGTGCGTAAAACCCCGCATTTTTATCAGGGGCTATTATTTTGTGCGTGTAAAACCCCACATTTTTATCTGTGGCTATGATTTTGTATGTGCAAAGCATATGTTTTGTCGGGTAATCTTTTATCTGGTACTGTTATTCATAAAAAATTTCGTGGTATAATTTACATGTGAAAAGCATTTAAAAATATTTGCAGTGCAAACAATTTCAGGCAAGGGCTAGTGTTGAAGCATATCAAGGGTCATTTCTTGTAATTGAATCGAAAGGGATATCAAATTGAAAAAGGACATTGCCTGTAATTGAATCGAAGGGGATATCAAGTTGAAAAACGAATTTAACAGAAATAGAAATAGAAATAAATTACCATATTCAAAGCCAGAGCTTCTCATTCCCGCAGGGGGTATACCACAGCTAATTGCAGCCGTTGAAAACGGCGCCGATGCGGTTTATCTCGGTGGCAACGCTTTCAATGCTCGTATTAATGCAGATAACTTTGATATAGAAAGCATGGAAAAAGCTGTTGATTTCTGTCATCTGCGAGGTGTTAAAGTCTATGTAACCTTGAACACATTGATGAGAGATGATCAGCTTGAGCCTGCACTTAACTATGCCAAGAATCTATACAAAATAGGTGTTGATGCCCTGATAATTCAGGACCTTGGTTTAGGTCAGCTTATTAGAGAAACAATGCCGGATTTTGAAATGCATCTTTCGACTCAAGGTACTATTTTTGGAGTTGGTGGAGCAAATACGGCAAAATCACTTGGATATTCAAGGGTTGTACTTGCTCGTGAAATGAGTCTTGAGGAAATAAAGAACGTATGTGAAAAATCTCAAATAGAAACCGAAGTCTTTGTTCATGGCGCACTCTGCTTTTGTTTCTCAGGTCAATGTCAGCTGAGCAGAACCTTCGGAGGGCGTTCGGGCAACCAAGGTGTATGCGCACAGCCTTGCCGACTCCCATACAAGCTTGTGGGGAGAAATGATACAAAAGAGGAAAAAATACCACTTAGCGACAAAAAACCAACGGAATCTCGAACCGACTTTGAGAAAAAACATCATCTGAGCCCCAAGGATTTATCACTGATCGATCACCTCGATGAGCTGATTAAAATTGGCGTAAATTCACTTAAGGTCGAAGGTCGGCTTAAGTCTCCCGAATACGTCGCTACGGTTACAAGAATTTACAGAAAATACATTGACGAATTCTGCAAAAATGGCAGCTACAATGTATCCGATGCTGACCGTAAGGATCTGCTTCAGATATTCAACCGGGGCAATTTTACTGATGCGTATCTAAGAGGTGAGAGCGACGAGAGCTTGATGGCATCTGAATTCCCTAAAAACCAAGGTGTATACATCGGCGAAGTAAAATCTATCAAGAAAATCAAATCCATTTATACCCTCAAAATCTCAGCGGATACAACAAAACAGTTGTCAGCTGGGGATGTGATAGAGGCAAGATTTAACAACGAGAGCGGCAATTTAGAAACAGAATCGACACTTATAACATATATTGAACATAGGAAGCGAAAGAATAAAAATAAAGATTACGAAAAATTCACCCATAAACAGCAATCAGCTGTGTATGGGGAAGTTGTCGTTGGAGATTTCTCAAAACCTATTCCAATAGGCGCGAAAATATATAGGGTAATAAGCAAAGAACTTTCAGAACGAGCACAAGAATCATATAAAAATTTATCAATGGAAGCTGGAAGGTATGTGCGGACTACAGGCTTGAACATGAAACTCTATGCAAATTCTGAGAGGATTTTTCTTAAGGGGGATATTGAAGCGGTACCAAATGACAGTATAAAACATCCGATGAAAATAAATCCAGTAACTGTTAGCAGTGCGATTCAGGGAGAACTTTCACCGAGAGAAAGCTTGGATAAGATAAAGAATAATCTTGGCAAGTTAGGAGGAACGCCGTTTCACCTTTCAAAACTTGCAATTGAATCTGAGATTCCAATGGCTATTAAAATTTCAGATATTAATGCTTTGAGGAGAGATCTGGTGGCTGCTCTTGAAAAAGAGATTATTTCTTCATATAAGAGAAGTGTTCTCATAGAAGATAATTCTCCGGGTATGAGGGTAAATTCTAGTCAGAGTGAAATGGATGGAATTGGTAAGACGAGTGCAATCGGCAAGGAAGTTGAAATTGATAAGAATAGTGTACTTGGTAAGGAGATTGCAATTGCTGATGAATTTTCAGTTGGTAAGCCGAGTGCAGCTGGCAAGGGAGTTGAAATTGATAAGAATAGTGCACTTGGTAAGGAGTTTGCCATTGCTGATGAATTTTCAGTTGGTAAGCCGAGTACAACTGCTAAGGATGTTGCAATTGATATCGAACATGCAACTGGCGCTAAAGATAGTATAGAGGTGTATTTTTATAGCTTGAATGATTTCCTCGCATCCACCGAGCCACCGAAAACCTCCAACAAAATCGCAATCCTTCCGGTTGCAGATATTTTGTTGAAGGAGCTTCCAATGCAGGAATTGCAGGATAAAGTTATGGAAAAAGGATATCAAGACTGGATTCCGTATATTTCTAATGTATCTCTTGGACGTGAAAATGATATTATCGAGAATAAACTCGCAGAAGCGGTTGAAATTGCTAAGTATCAAGGGATTTATCTAGGAAATCTTGAGTGGCAAGAGATATTCAGCGCTTCAGGGTGCAAATTATATGGGGACTTCGGATTGAACTGCTATAACTCGAAAACGAGGAAGCTTCTTAAAGATATCGGGTTTTTGCATGTAGAGCCAAGTAGCGAAACATATGACGAGAAAAATGGAGCCTATCCACTTATGACAGCAGAGCATAAGATAGATGCAGATCTTCTCATAGATCGAAAAAATGTTGGTATGAGGATTATAAATAGGAAATTTAGCGAACAGATGATTTTGACATTAAATGGTATAAAATGGAATAAATTTGGATATTGTAGAAGATTTTTTTATTCTGAATAGTGTTCAATCATCACGTTTTTTGAATTTGCTATAACCCCCTTGATATCAACGTTATGTGCAAAAATAAAAACATAAATTTTCTTCATTTTTCTGTTGACAAGTTATTAACACACATGTTATCTTGTATACACAACAAAAAAGATTTTCGGGGAGGAAAGCAAATGAGAAAGGAATGGGAAGGTTTCAAAACAGGTGATTGGAACGAAAATATTCATGTAGATGATTTCATCAGCCTTAACTACAAGCCATATGATGGAGATGAGAGTTTTTTGGCTGGTCCTACAGCAAGAACTGAGGCTGTGAATCAGATAGTTAAGGATAAACTTGTTGAAGAAAGGAAGGCTGGCGGCACTCTGAAAGTGGATTCAAGCAGAGTAATGAGAATAAATGCATTCGAGCCAGGATATATCGACAAGGATAAGGATATTATTGTAGGTCTTCAGACGGATGAGGTTTTAAAAAGAGGAATCTGTCCTTTTGGCGGCAAAAGAATGGTAATTCAGCAGATGGAAGAATACAATGCTGAGCTTCCTGAAAATATTAAATATCTTTTTGATAATATAACAACCCACAACGACGGAGTTTTTAAGGCTTACTCACCTGAGATGAAGCTAGTTAGACACCTGGGATATCTTACAGGACTTCCTGACGCATATGGGCGTGGAAGAATTATAGGAGATTACAGAAGAGCGGCTTTATATGGAATAGATTTTCTTATTGAGGAGAAGAAAAAGGATCACGACAGAATTTCTGCTAGACTATATGAGAGTGAGGAGAACCTGAGGCTGAGCGAAGAAATTTACAATCAGATTCAGGCCCTTAAAGATATCAAGAAGATGGCAGAGAGCTATGGATTTGACATCAGTCAGCCAGCAAACGACGTCAAAGAAGCAATCCAGTGGACATATTTTGCGTATCTTGCAGGTATTAAGGAAGAAAATGGTGCAGCGATGTCGATAGGTAGAACAGCTACATTTATTGACGTTTATGCGGAAAGAGACCTTGAGAGGGGAAGATATACAGAAGAAGAAATTCAGGAAATGGTCGACGACTTTATTTTGAAGCTAAGAGTTGCAAGACACTTAAGAACTTCAGAATATAATGAACTCTTCGGCGGCGATCCAATGTGGATTACTGAGGGACTTGGCGGAATCGGTAATGACGGACGTCACAGGGTAACCAAGAACACTTACAGAGTTTTGAACACTCTTTACAACCTCGGACCTGCACCAGAGCCAAACCTCACTGTACTTTGGTCAAAGAATTTGCCTGAGCCATTCAAGAAATTCTGCGCACAGGTTTCAATTGATACGGATTCAATTCAGTACGAAAACGACGATAAGATGAGAAACCACTGCGGAGGCGACTATTCAATCGCTTGCTGCGTATCCGCAATCAAGATGGGTGAGCAGATGCAGTTCTTCGGAGCTAGATGTAACCTCGCAAAGACGCTTCTTCTTGCAATCAATGGTGGTATTGACGAGAGAAGTGGAGAACATGTTGGACCTCAGATGGGACCTATGCCTGATGGACCTCTTGACTTTGACGAAGTTTGGAGAAGATATAATATCTATCTTGAGTGGATGCTTTCCGTATACTCAAGAACTATGAATGTTATACATTTTATGCATGACAAATATGACTATGAGAGATCACAGATGGCGTTTCTGCACTCTGAAATTGGCAGACTTATGGCATTCGGTGTTGCTGGATTCTCAGTAGCAGCAGACTCATTGTCAGCAATTAAGTTCGCAAAAGTTACACCGATCAAGGACGACAGAGGCATAATTGTTGACTACAAGACAGATGGAGACTTCCCTAAATACGGCACAGATGACGACAGAGTTGATGAGATAGCAGTTGCAATTTCTGAAAAAACTATTGGAGAACTCAGAAAATACAAGTATTACAGAAATGCTGTTCCTACACTTTCTGTATTGACGATAACATCGAACGTAATGTACGGTAAGAAGACCGGAAACACGCCTGATGGCAGAAGAAGCGGAGAACCTTTCGCACCTGGTGCAAATCCAATGCACAACAGAGACGTAGAAGGTGCTGTAGCTTCACTCAACTCAGTAGCTAAAATAAACTGGGATACATGTCAGGACGGTATTTCAAACACATTTACAATCACACCTGATTCTCTAGGCAAGAATGCTGTTCAAAGAAAAGAAACACTGGTTAAACTGCTTTCAGGTTATTTCAATCAGGGAGCACACCACCTCAACGTAAATGTTTTGAACAAAGACATTCTAATTGACGCATATGAGAATCCAGATAAATACCCTGGATTGACCATACGTGTATCAGGCTATGCCGTTAGATTCAATGCACTTTCAAAGGCACACCAAAAAGAAGTTATTGAAAGAACATTCCACCATAGTCTTTAATAAATTCAAGGAGATTTAAGATAAGATGACAACCGCCAGATTGCATTCAATTGAATCATTTGGAGCCGTAGATGGACCCGGCATAAGAACTGTGTTTTTTCTGCAGGGCTGCCCAGCTCGATGCGCATATTGCCACAATCCCGATACATGGAATCCGAATGGAGGACGAGAGATTGAGGTGAGCGAGATAGTGAACAAAGCAAAACGAGGCGTTCCATATTACGGTGACGATGGCGGTGTCACTTTTTCAGGTGGCGAGCCACTTCTTCATGGAGAATTTCTTCTTGAGGCAATAAGTGAACTGCACAAAATAGACATCTCCGTTGCAGTCGATACGAGTGGCACGTATTTTGATGACTACTCGGACAGCGTGATTGAAGCTGCAGACATGGTTCTTCTCGATGTAAAGCATATCGATGAGCAGATGTTTGCGGAGCTAACTGGCAGAGGACAGGGGCCACTGTTTGATATCATCGAATCGGTCAACATGCATCAGAAGCCTATTTGGATAAGACAGGTCATAATACCTGGAATCAACGACACAGAAGAATACGTGAAGTCATTGAACAACTTCATTCAGAGGATAAAATCCGTTAAGAATGTTGAACTTTTACCATATCACACTATGGCTGTCGACAAATATGCCAAACTGGGTATGACATACCGCTTTGCGGACGTTAAGCCTATGGATCGCGACAGGTGCGAAGAACTGGCAGAACTAACGCTTAGGGCTAACTAAGGCTTACACTTTACACACATATCAGTTTTAAAATCAATTAATTAATCGGTGCCATCCGCTTTACGGGTCGCACCGATTTTCTCAAGACCTAGTACACTAGACGAGCCCTATCTCATAATATAAATAATAAAAAACCTCCGAATCCATTCAGATGAAATGAATCCAGAGGTTTCATCATATACAGTATTGCGCTTATAAGAAGTCATACTGTATATATTTTATAATTTAATGTTTGCCTTTTAGCTTATTTCATTTTAGCCATTGCTTCTCTTTTTGCAGCCTTGAGGTCAGCATAATGAGTATCTACAATTTCATCCCAAAGCTCACAGTTATCAAATCCTATATCCTCAGGAATGAAAACAGGGTCAAGACCCATCTTCTTCTGGTCCTCATAGTCCTTTAGGATTGCGAATATTTTTTTAGACATAAGTGCCATAATAGGGAAGTTAAGCCAGCAGCATATACCAACACCAACATCGGCATAGTTCCATGCTGTTGTCATGTCCTTCATTGAAGCGAGCAATGCAAGCACTGCGATAATTAGACAACCAACTATGTATGAAATTTTCTTTGCTTTATCAGATGTTGCACTCAACAAATACTGTATGTTAGCATCAGCATAAACAGCAAATGAAAGAAGTGTTGTAAATGCGAAGAAGAACATAGCGATTGTGATGAATGGAGCACCAAGTCCTGATACTAGTGTATCAATAGATGCCTGAACAAATCCAGGTCCAGCTTCCATGCCTTTTACAGCAGCTTCGCCTGCAAATAATAGTTTTCCATCCTCGCTTACGATATTGTACATACCGGTAGAAAGCATCATAAGGGCTGTAGCTGTACATACAAGAAGGGTGTCAATATATACAGAAAATGCCTGAGCAAGTCCCTGTTTTGCTGGGTGAGAAACCTCTGCTGTTGCAGCTGCATGCGCACCTGAACCCCAACCTGCCTCATTAGAGTAAACGCCTCTCTTAACACCTATCATAATAGTAGTTCCGAATACACCACCAAAAGCTGCGGCAGGATCGAATGCAGATTTAAAAATAAGTGAAAACATAGCTGGAATCTGCTTAGCGTTTACTATTAAAATTATTACGGTAATAAGAAGATATAATCCAGACATTACAGGCACAACATATGCTGCAAATGATCCGATTCTACGAACACCACCGATTGTTACAAGAACGAATAGTCCAGCAACCACACATCCTACTACTAGAGGGCTTATGCCAACATTGTTAGCCTTAAATGCTGTTGAGATAGCGTTGGACTGAACCGTAGGTCCTGTGATTGTCATTGCAAGAATGGTTGCAAGGGCAAATATGATAGCAAGAGGTTTGCATTTCAACCCTTTTTCGATGTAGTATGCTGGACCTCCTCTATATTCGCCAACAACTTTGTCTTTATAAACCTGTGCAAGTGATGATTCTGCAAAAGCTGAACCAGAGCCAACAAGGGCAATCAGCCACATCCAGAAAACAGCACCAGGTCCACCAACTCCTATAGCACTTGCTACACCAGCAATATTACCTGTTCCAACTCTGCCTCCTAAAGACATTGCGAAACCCTGGAATGAAGATACTCCATTCTCACTGCTAGATCCTTTTGCGAGCTGTCTAACCATTTCCTTAATTAGTCTGAACTGAGGAAATTTAAGACCAATAGATAAGAACAGACCTACTCCGATTGCGATGTAAACCAGAGCAGGAGACCATAAAAATCCGTTTAAAAACGATGCGATGTCATTTAACATTTCATTCTCCTCTCAAAATAATTACATAAAATAATTTATAAATATAACTTTGATATTATTTTATCTATGATATTCAAAAACACTCAAAAAGAATCAAAAGAATTTATTTGCAGAGAAATAAATATTTTTACAAAACAATTAACTGGAAAATATTGACAGGGAGGCTGTTTAGATGTAAAATATTACCAGGAGGGTAAAAGAAATAAATGATATATAAAATAAGAAAGAACGCTGAAGGTATATCCATAAGGGCAAGGTACGAATCAGGTGAGAATATTGACAGGTTGGAATTGGCGAGGTTTTCGAATGCAAATATCAGAGGTTTTATTTCTGATAGTGAAATTAAGGGGAAATGTGTAGTTTTGCAGACTACCTGGGATAGGACATTATTGGAGTACCTGGAAAATAGTTTGAACTTTCAAGCCATTGTTTTGTTGCTAAGACAGTGCATTGACCTTGTTGAAGACATTGTTAAAAATAACTTTCTTCTGATGTATGTGGAATTTGATTTGGAGCACGTGTGGGTTAGCAATTTTGGGGCTTTTCAATTTCTTTATTTGCCGGCAGAAGAGGTAAGAGATGACCGAAGAGTCATGAGCTTTATGAAGGAAATAGTTGAGAGAGTCAATACATCGGATGACATTAGCGAGATGGCTTTTAGAGATATTAAAGAGAAGATAGTGAGCATGCCTTTTTATAGCAGCTTTGATTTAAGAGAAATAATTGATTCGGCTGAAAAGAACTATTTAAAAATGATGGAATCAAAAGAGGAACCAAAGGAGGCATCAAAATCGGAATCAAAAGAGGAAGAACCCGTAGGCACTTCCTCAAATATTTCAGCGGTTTTTTCGCAGCTATACAATATCAATACAGGAGAAATAATAACATATAACCCGGGAGATGTAATTGTTCTTTCGGATAGAAGTATAGATGATATCCAAATAAGTTAACAATTATTTAACGATATAAGGCGTTATCAAAAAGTGTAGAATAATAGGCTATTTGATTAGAATATCGCCAGTCATCTCAGGCGGAACTTCAAGTCCCATTAACGAGAGCAATGTAGGTGCGATATCTGCGAGTTTGCCCCAGCGGCCCTGTGGTGCCATTACTTTGGAATTCTCCCTTCCACTGACATATTCTCCCCAGCCAGATGCCATTTCCTTGAACTCGCAAGGGTTTTGGCTTATATGGACGAGGGGAACAAGATTGAGTGAATGCGATGTAACAATGTTGTCGTTCTCATCAATCATTACATCTGAATTGCCATGGTCAGCAGTTAATAGGATTTGTCCGTCAAGTGAGAGAACGCAGTCGACAATTTCAGATACAAGAGTGTCAAGTTTTTCAACTGCCTTGATTGCCGCATCTATGACACCGGTATGACCAACCATGTCGGAGTTTGCAAAGTTCAAAATAATCAAGTCATATTTTTCTGACTTTACGGCGTCTATCACCTTTTCTGTTACCTCAGGAGCACTCATCTCTGGCTTGAGGTCATAGGTTGCAACACTTGGTGATTTTACGAGGATTCTGTCCTCCCCATTGTATGGCTTTTCGACACCGCCGTTGAAGAAAAATGTAACATGTGCATATTTTTCTGTTTCGGCAATTCTAAGCTGCTTAAGGCCAAGAGATGAAATGTATTCACCGAGAGTGTTTTTGATCTGTCTAGGCGGATATGCCACGTGTATATTTTTGATTGTTGCATCGTAGACTGTCATTGTCACATAGTGTATATTTTCAAATAAATGAGGACGAGCCAGCTCGTTCAACTCTTCGTCTACAAATGAGCGTGTGATCTCCCTTGCTCTGTCAGGTCTGAAGTTGAACATGATGATGGAATCACCATCTCTGACAGGTTCTGCCCCACGGATGAATGTAGGCGTAACAAACTCGTCAGTCTCGTCGCGAGAATAAGCAGATTCAACTGCTTCGGATGCTGAATCGGCAATCAAATAATTAACCTTGCCAATAGGATTTTCACCCATAGTGAAGGCATCGTATGCGACTTGGACACGCTCCCATCGCTTGTCCCTGTCCATTCCGAAGTATCTTCCACCGATTGAAGCTATTTTGCCGATGCCTAGCTCAGAGATTTTTTTCTCAAGTGCGTCGATATACTTGCCTGCACATTGCGGAGGAACATCTCTGCCGTCCAGAAATGCGTGAATATAGACTTCCTTTATATCTCTTTGTTTTGCCATGTCCAGAAGGGCGAAAAGATGCTCAATATGGCTGTGAACACCGCCGTCTGAAAGAAGACCTAAAAGGTGCAGAGCTGAACCCTTTGACTTAGCACTGTCCATGGCTTCAACCAAAACCTGATTTTTGAAGAATTCGCCTTCTTCTATATCTTTTGAGATGAGAGATAAATCTTGGTAGATTATGCGTCCTGCACCGATGTTCATATGTCCGACTTCGGAGTTGCCCATCTGACTATCTGGAAGACCGACAGACTGACCGCAGGCAATAAGCTTGGTCCATGGATATTTTGTGAATATCGCATCGAGGTTAGGGGTGTTTGCCTGCGCTATAGCATTTCCAAAACTATGTGAATTTAGACCGAATCCATCGAGGATCATCAACATCGCTTGCTTTCTCATCTTTCTTCTCCTTTAAAAATAAAATGTAATTTAATTATATCAGATGTTTTGATATAATTAAAGGCGGAGGTGAGCCATGGCAGGTGTTAAGTGGAATAGAGAACAAAATATTGCAATTCACGCAAGGGCGAAGAATATACTTGTGGCGGCTGCAGCGGGGTCAGGAAAGACTGCTGTAATGGTTGAGAGAGTCTTGAGGCTGATACTTTCAGGTGTTCCACTTGAGAAAATGTTGATAGTAACTTTCACAAACGCGTCGACTTCTGAAATGAAGTCGAGGATAAGAATGGCCCTCAAAGCTGGTATAGAGAAATCAAAGAACCAGAAAGAGAGAAGAATTTTTAGGGAGCAGCTAGATGCACTTTCGACAGCTGACATAAGTAACTTCCACGGCTTTGCAATGAAGATAATTAATCAGTTTTTCCACAAGCTACATGAGATTGAGCCAGGGTATAGGGTCGAGGACGAACTGAAAATTAGAGCAATCTCAAGCGAAGTTGTAGAAGAATTGTTTTTTGACTATTTCAATTCACAGGATGAAAAGCACGAAAAGTTCATAGCATTTCTCGATGACTATAGCAACGGCAGAAACTTTGATAGTATTAAGAACAAAATAATTGCTCTCCACGCAGAAATCAGGAACATTCCTCGCTATGAGGATGTAGTTCATAAAATGATCGATGACTACAAGGGGATAAAAACTCAGGATGATCTGGATGCGTATCTTGGAAGCAAGGAGAAAATTTCGAAATATTACGATAACATAGTTGAAGAAAATAACTCGAAAAAGAAAAAGTCGAAGAATAAAGCTGATGAGAAAAAGAAAGAGCTTTTTAAACCGACACTGAATGCACTAATGCATGCTGCCTTTATTATGGAACTCGTGCTGGATTTTGATGACAGGTTTAGAGCAGCAAAGAAAGAGGCGGGTGTCATAGATTTTTCGGACATTGAACATTTTGCAATCAAACTGCTTGATGAAGAGAGTGTTGCGGATTTTTATTCAAAGAAATTCGACTATATATTTGTAGACGAGTACCAGGATACAAGTGCACTGCAAGAATATTTTATTGATAAAATCTCCAAGAAAAGCAGTCTGTTTATGGTCGGAGATATCAAGCAGAGTATATACAGGTTTAGAAATGCAGAACCACAGATTTTCCAGGAGAAATACGATAGGTTTACACCCGAAAAAGATGCTTTGGCTGAGGTATACGGGGAAAACGGAACTGATGAAGCTGCAGTGAAGATTGGATCTTCTGTGAATAATGAGTCAGCTGGGGAGAATAAACATTCTGGAACGGACGAGTTTGATGGCAGAGCGAATTTTGATTTTGAGGATAAATCTATAAGGATTGATCTGTCTGCAAACTATAGGAGCAAAAAATATATTCTCGATGCTGTAAATACCCTTTTTCGCGGCAGAATGGATGGATATAACGAGGAAAGTGAGCTTAAGATAGGAGCGCCAAATCCAGAGAATGTAATACACGAACCGACATATCACTTTGTGAATGTAGACAAAAACGAAGACGTAAACCGTGATGAACTCGAAGCCATACTTGTTGCAAAAATAATTAAGGACCATTTGGGACAGGAATATTTTGTTGAAGGGTATGAGGAAGATCCCAAGACGGGCGAAAAGGTAAAGATTAGCAAGAGAAAAACTCTTGAATACCAAGACATGGTTATTTTGTCGAGGGCGGTTTCGGGGTACGGAACGAATTTGGCGAAGAAGCTCATAGAACTAGGTATACCAGCCTATGTTACGAAGAAGAGCGATTTTTTTGAAGCTATAGAAGTCAGAATTTTTCTATGCCTACTGCAGGTGGTAGAAAATAGACTTTCAGACATACCTCTTTTGGCGTTGCTTAAATCAGAAATTTATGGCTTCACGGATGACGAACTAGCCAGGATTGCACTGATGAATGAAGAAAACTTTTACCTTAGCCTGATGTCATACGTGGAATCAGGTGAGCACGAAGAGTTAATACAGAAAATAAGACGCTTTGATGAGCAAATAGAAAGATTTAGGACGCTCGCGATAGGAGAGAGTCTTGATGAATTTTTGTGGCACTTGATGCAGGATACAAACTATTATATGATGGCAGGAGCGATGCCACTTGGCGATGTAAGACAGGCTAATCTTCAGTATCTAATAGAACTCGCATTGGACTATGAGGAAAGAGGCAATGTGGGATTGGCAGGATATCTTGACATGCTAAATCGCATCAAAATAGACGAAAATCTCAATATGGAAGAGGCTGATGTAACTGGAGAAGGCTCAAATGCCGTAAAGATTGCAAGCATACACTGGAGTAAAGGCCTTGAATTTCCAATGGTAATTTTGACGGGATATAATCGCAAGATGAATAGGGCAAGCTATAACTGGAGCTTCCACAAGGACATCGGACTTGCACTCAAGTCGATCAACCCGAATAAGGTCAAACCAGATGATACGATATTGACTAGGCTAATCAAAGACATCAAGGACAATGAGGAAGATGAAGAGTCGATGAGGGCACTTTATGTCGCATTGACGAGGGCAAAGGATTTCCTTTATGTCGTAGGTGTGCAGCCGAAGATGAATTATAAGTCGCTAAACACCCTAGTTGAGTGGAATGGGAAGAGGCAGGACTATGTAGCTGATGATATTTTAGAATTTGAACAAGAAATTATGGGTAGCTATAACGAGCGTCGAGAAGGCACAAAACATTTCGCTGAGAATGGGGATAGTGCGGAGATTTTTGATGAGTCTGTGTTTGAAAATGTCAAACGTAAACTTGAGTATGTATATCCATATAAATATGCCAAAGATATAAAGCCAAAGTATACGGCGACTGAGATTAATAAATGGAGAGCGGATGATGAATTTTTTGAGTTCCCAAGAAGATTAGAATCTGTAACTAAGAAGGCTGAGTTAAAAAACACTTCAGAGCTTGCAACACCTCGATTTCTTGCAGGAAAGCAAACATTATCTGCTTCTCGACGAGGTAGTCTTTACCACAAAATATTGGAAATGTGTGATTATAAATCTGCAGTTGCGGCAGCCGTGAAAAATGATGAAGATGTGAAATGGTCAGATTCTGAGGATGACAAAACTATTAATAAAGACTCCTCTAATGATTCCTCAATTTCGGTGCCATCAGGCTTGCCGATTTCGTCAAATGTATATTTGAATGAACTGGTTTCTAATCTTGTAAAAAAAGAGATTATAACTGCAGATGAATTGACGCAAATTTCACTCGATAATATATGTCAATTCTTTGAAAGTAACCTTGCGGAGAGAATGGCAATTGCGGAGGCTAAAGGTCAACTTTATAAAGAGAAACAATTCATTTATATGTCAACACCGAAAAATGAATTTTTTACTTCATCCGAAGAGATGTTAATAAATGCGAATAACTTTGATATCTCAAATAATTCTGAACTTTTAGGAGAAAATATAATTGTCCAAGGAATAATCGATGCCTTCTTTATAGAAGAAGATGAAAACGGAGAGAAGCACTTTGTACTGGTGGACTTTAAGACTAACTGGCTCAATGAAAACAATCTGGATAGAGAAATCCATAGGCTGAAGGAATTATACAAAAGACAGATGCTGACTTACGAGAAGGCGCTGAAACACAGCAATTATGCAGACCAAATATATATCGGAGAACGCAACAAATCCTGTTTTAAAATGGATAGCTCCCAATATTTCGATACGGGTATGGAACCTGAGATTGAAAAAATCATTTATCATATTGGGACAAATATCTGTATTAAATATTAAGAAATGTGTGATTTAGCACATTTTAGGGTATAAATTCCTAAGACTGATGATTGATGCAATTTGTGATGCAGATTTTATTGTGTAAATTTCTCGTTGATGAATATAGCGAATATTAAAATCTGGGTTGCACATGGAGGTAATGATGAGAAACAGAAATATGTATTCTGAGATGGAAAGCACTTGGTTCGGATTAAACGAACCGGAGATTTCAGAGGTCAGTTCAGATGTTGTTGTATTCGGAATACCATTTGATGGTAGCGAAAGCGGTAGGGGGGCAGCAGCTGAAACTCCTGATCTTTTGAGGCGAAATACAATGGAGGCTAGTCCTTGTACGGAAGATCTCGATTTTTTCGATCAGCTCAAGGTGTATGACGGGGGAGACTTCAGGGGCACAGACAGAGAAACGATATACAAAGAAGTCGAAGATTACGTAGCATCAATTGTGGATATGCGGAAGAAATTCACAATGATAGGTGGAGACCACAGTGTATCTATTCCAGTTATGAAGGGAATTGACAGAGAAATTTCTGGAAGCCTTGGAATCATCAACATGGGCGCATATCTTGACCTTAAAGACGATGAAGATGGAGATAACTTGAGCAGTTCAACTGTTATGAGTCGCGTTCTTGAGCTTGAATCTGTTACTGGTCCTGAAAACATATACAACATCGGAATACGAGCACTGAATAGACAGGAGTTTGACAAGGTCAAAGCTGGTAAATTCAACGTAAAGACAGCAAAAGATTGTTTTACCTTCGGGGCAGAAGCAGTTGCGATGGACTGCGTGTCAAAGATGAAGGAATTCGACAGGGTGTATTTGACATTTAACATCGATGTTCTCGATCCTGGATATGCAGCAGGAACTGGAATGCCTCAGATGGGAGGGCTCACACCTAGGATGGTGTTTGACATGCTGACTATTTTGTTCAGCCGATTGAATATTATAGGGTTTGATATGGTTGAAATTGCACCAGCTCTTGATGATAGCCTTACTGCGATGTATGCGGGTAGGAGACTCGTGAAGCAGATGTGGGCTCACTGGGCATCCAAACTCGGAAAACTTGAAAAGTTAAATGATAAGGAATAATTTTAGAATCAGCATGGCTGGTCGGAGCCAAAGGATGGACGGCAAACTCCATGATTAGTATCAAGACGACGAATCAAAAAATAAAAATAGGAGAAACAGAAAATGAAAGGCTTTATAAAGGAATTTAAGGAATTTATTTCAAGGGGCAACGTGATTGACCTAGCGGTTGCAGTCGTTATAGGCGGAGCGTTTACTAAGATTGTAAACTCTTTAGTTGACGATATCATAATGCCTATAATCGGAGTTATAATCGGAGGCATAAACTTCGAAAATCTTATGCTTACAGTTGGAACAGCTGAGATCAAATACGGAATGTTCATTCAGGCAGTTGTTAACTTCTTACTGATAGCTCTTGTTATATTCACTATTATCAAAGCTATAAACAAATTCAAGAAGAAGGAAGAAGAAAAGCCCGAGGAACCTGCAGCACCTTCAGAAGACATTGTTTTGCTCACTGAAATCAGAGATCTTCTTAGGAAGTAGTCAAAATTTTTGCCAATATGCATATATTAACTAGTAAAGATATATAAGGAGGAATTGAAATGAAACTTGACAAGAAAATGGTAAAGTTGTTGAACGAACAGTTTAATGCTGAGATGTATTCAGCATATTTGTACCTTGATTTTTCGAATTACTTTGAAGAAAAGGGATTGAACGGATTTGCAAACTGGTACATGATTCAGGCAAAGGAAGAAATGTCACATGCTATGATGTTCTATAATTACATTCACGAAAACGACGGAGCACTTAAGCTGGAGGCAATTGCTAAGCCTGAGGGAAATTACAAGGATGACCTTACAGTGCTAAATGAGGCGCTTAAACACGAGGAATATGTAACAAGCTTAATTAATAACATGGTTTATGAAGCACGCGATCTTAAGGACCTCAGAACAGAGCACTTCCTAGCATGGTTTGTAAATGAACAGGCTGAGGAAGAGGCTAATGCAAACGATTTAATTACAAAATACGAGTTATTTGCAAAGGACGGCAAGGGTCTATATGCTCTTAATGATGAGCTTGCAGGAAGAACATTTACTCCACCGCAGATTTAAGGGAAATCTCGGGACGTAAACCCCATTAATGCATCCCTACTAATTTGACTTTTAGTTTTTACAAAATAGTAGCTCAAATATGGGTTAATAATATGCTCTGCGGTCCGTTTGGCTGTGGAGCATTTTGTTCACTTCGGAATGAAATCAAAGCAGAAGTCCATATTAAAGTTTTTTTGAAAACAGAAATAGTAGCATGTTGAGGGAAAGCTTGAAATAGAATCCTAAAAAGGAGGTTTATTTGAAAAAGGAAAAATACATTGTAACGGGAATGACATGCGGAGCCTGCTCTGCCAGGGTTGAAAAAGCAGTCAATAAGCTTGAGGGCACAAGTCATGTTCAGGTCAACCTACTCACTGGTTCCATGATGATTGAAAGGGATGAGGGCAAACTAAAGGTAGCGGACATAGAAGAAGCCGTAAGCAAAGCAGGTTACTCTGCGAAATTGTCGGTCAAAGAGAATTTCTCAAATCGAGGAATAGAACTCTCCACAATCTCTGATATGGGAAATAAATCTAAAGAATCTGGAGCTTGTGAACTAAACAGAAAACGAGGCTATGAAGCCCAAGACATCAGCATAGGAGAGCTTCATAGAAAAGAAGCTGAGAGAAAGAAAATTACTTTTTTGCTTTCTCTAATATTCTTAATTCCAATGATGTACTTCAGCATGGGTCCAATGCTCATAAGCATGATTTCGCCTCCATTCGAGATTACGACAGGACTGCCGCTAGCGAACACTCTAACACAGTTTATATTACTCATACCAATAATATATCTGAATAGGGATTATTTTATTAAGGGAATACCTGCACTTATTAAAGGTAATCCTAACATGGACAGTCTCATAGCAATAAGTGCGTCAGTATCAACAGCCTATGGTATATTCATGATGTATCAAATTATTTATGGCAACATGTTTCACGACATATACTTTGAGTCAGCTGGGATGATTTTGACCCTGATAACGATGGGCAAGTATTTGGAAGCAAGGAGCAAGGGAAAGACAACCGATGCCATAGAAAAACTCATGACCCTCGCACCTAAAAAGGTAATCATAGAATCTGACGGCATTGAAAAACAAATTCCACTCGAAGATTTGGTAGTTGGAGACATCTTAATCATAAAGCCGGGGCAGACTATAGGAGCAGATGGCACCGTTATTTCAGGTGAAAGCTGGGTTGACCAGTCTGCAATCACTGGAGAAAGTATTCCAGTAGCGAAAAAAGCTGGTGATGGAGTGATATCTGCGACTATTAATCAGAACGGAATCCTTAGGGCCAGGGCTGAGAGAGTCGGTGAAAACAGCACAATTAATCAGATAATCAATCTCGTTAACGAAGCAAGCGCGAGCAAGGCACCGATTGCAAATATGGCGGATAAGGTGGCAGCTATATTTGTACCAGCGATAATAGCTATTTCGATAATTACATTTATATTATGGATGATTTTTGACGGAAACCTTTCCATGGCAATAAACTGCGCAGTGAGCGTCCTTGTAATTTCCTGCCCTTGTGCACTTGGACTTGCGACACCAGTTGCAATCATGGTTGGGACTGGTAAGGGAGCTGAGGGAGGCATACTAATTAAAAGCGGTGAAGCACTTGAAATCCTTCACGAAATAAACACCGTGCTCATGGACAAAACTGGTACGATAACCGAAGGAAAACCAAAGGTGACGGACATAATTCCTACAGGTCTGGATGTCAATGAGCTTCTAACAATCGCAGCTGCACTCGAGAAAAACTCTGAACATCCGCTCGGAGAAGCAATTCTACTAGAACAAAACAGGTGCATGCCAAATACAAATCTACCTGATGTCGTTCATTTCAAAGCGTTATTTGGTAAGGGAGTAAGGGGTAAAATCGGTGATAAATCCTACATTGGCGGCAACAGAGCTCTGATGGACGATATGAACATAAATATCTCCAATCAAGATGCTGATGTTATAAATAAGCTTTCTGACGAGGGGAAGACACCTATGATTTTCGCTGAAGCAGAAGAAGAAAAAATCATAGGTATTATAGCTGTTGCGGATGTTCCAAAGCCTGATAGCAGAGCTGCCATTGCTGCTTTTGAAAGATCTGGCGTTGAGGTTGTGATGCTAACAGGGGATAATGCGCGCACAGGTGAAGCTACGGCAAGAAGCTTGGGCATCAAACGCATCATATCCGAAGTAATGCCTCAGGATAAGGAAGCAGAGGTTAAGAAGCTCCAAAATGAAGGAAAGAAGGTTGGCATGATAGGGGATGGTATCAACGACGGACCAGCACTCGCACGAGCAGATGTTGGTATAGCAATAGGCGCTGGTACCGATGTAGCGATCGAAAGTGCCGATGTAGTGCTTATTAATAACAGCTTGACGGATGCCTTTGGTGCCTACAAGCTTTCTAATGCAGTCATAAGGAATATAAAGGAAAATCTGTTTTGGGCATTCTTCTACAATATCATACTCATACCAGTTGCAGCGGGAGTTCTATATCCGATTTACGGGATAGTATTGAACCCAATGATGGGAGCAGCCGCAATGAGTATTTCAAGCTTTTGTGTTGTTATGAACTCACTTAGACTTAGATGGTTTAAAAAGGACACAGATATCACTGAGAACTTGACTAAAACAGAAGATATGAATATTATAGATAATGATAAATCAGATTTTGAGGAGACAAAATATATGAGAACATATGAACTTAATGTTAAGGGTATGATGTGCGAGAATTGTGTCAAGCATGTTGAAAAGGCACTGTTATCAATGGATGGTTTAACTTCCGTTGATGTTGATCTTGATAATGCAAAAGCCACTGTTAAATCAAGTGTTGAAATCAGCATGGATGAATTTAAGAAAGTAATTGAAGAGGCGGGATATGAATTGGTCTAAGCTAGCTCGTGTGCTTGGCATCGAAGAAAACGAAAAGAAACTCAAATCCAATGAAGTTGATGAAGAAGCGCAAGCTGTAGAAGTAAAAGATAAGGATAGAGATGCGACTGTAAAAATTAAGGAAAGCGTTGTTAATGTGAACAATTTCTCAATAAAGAGGATAATTTTTATTGCGCTCGGACTTATCATATTTTATCTAGCAATCAAGAATATTGCAGTAGTAATAAGCTACATAGGGACATTTATCTCGTTTTTCACACCATTTATACTGGGAGCAGCCCTAGCATTTGTCATAAATGTGCCGATGACCAAGATTGAAGGCTTCCTCTTTAAAAAAGTACCAAAGAATCCAAAGACGAGGCTGCAAAAATGTGCAAAAGCTCTCAAAAGACCTGTGAGCATGCTGATAGCATTGCTTTTAGTTTTCGGAGCAATAGTGGTTGCAGGCATAATAATCGTACCGCAGGTTGCTAGTGGACTGGAATCACTAGCTGATGCGTTGCCAGGTGCTATGAATCGTCTAGAAAACTGGATATCCTTAAATGCGAACAAAATAGATGCAGTTGAAAATCTGATGAACAAGGTTGACATTGATCTGGATTCTGTGGGTAGAGAACTTGCAAACACGGCAAAAGGCTGGGCGGCTGCGATGCTCGATAGTGGATTCAGCACTGTTTCAAATATTGTCAATGGTGTATTTGAGTTTGTAATCGGGCTGGTATTTGCAATATACATACTGCTTCAAAAGGAAAAACTTGGCAGACAAGGAAAGCAGGTAGTGTATGCTTCATTTGCCGAAAAAACAGCCGACAAAATCATGTATATAACAGGGATGACAAGGGATGTATTCAAAGGCTTCATATCAGGACAATGCGTAGATGGAATAATAAACGCAATATTATTCTTCATAATTCTGACGATACTCGGCATTCCTTACGCTGTAATGCTCAGTATATTCACAGGTTTTATGGCAATGATACCAATAATAGGCTCTTTTATTGGAGCAGGTGTGGGAGTTATCATTGTTTTGATAATGGATCCGTCACAGGTTCTTTATTTTATAATTCTGTATATTGTCGTTCAGCAATTAGACGGAAATGTTATATATCCACTCATTGCAGGAAACTCCATGGGTCTACCGTCAATATGGGTGCTTATGGCCGTTACCGTTGGAGGTAGCATGATGGGAATACTAGGAATGATTCTCTTTATTCCAATCTGTTCAGTCTTATATCAACTGACAAGACATTACGTACTCAGACGACTTGATGATAACGATGTAGATAAGGAAAAATGGGAGAAGCCTCTAGAACTTGATGCTGATGTCCTTGACAAATAAGGTGATGTGGGGCTGTTTCATAGAAATAAGCCCCATCATATAGCATCTAATCCATCACCTTAAGTGAATCTATCATATCTATATTTTTGATTTTAAAGTACATTATAAAGTTTACTATACCAGCAAATACCATGGTTAGTGCAAAGGCTATGACATAGCTGAACCATGAGATTCTAAGCTGAAAATATACCATTTCAACCTGAATTTGGTGCATAACAAAGGCATGCAGAAGCCTTCCGAGCGCGACTCCAATCAAAGCACCAAAGGCTGTCAAGAAGGTGCTTTCTCTGAATATGTAAAGAGCAGTTTCCTTAGGGTAGAAGCCTAATACTTTGATAGTTGCAATTTCTCTAACTCTTTCTGTGATGCTGATATTTGAGAGATTATACAAAACAATGAGTGCGAGTCCAGCAGCAGCAAGTACTATAACTGCAATGACAGAGTTTAGACTATCCATCATATTGGTTATTCGTGTATAGTTGTCATGATTTATTATTGTACCTCTCACATTTTCATCTTGGAGAACACCTACAGATGAGTCGAATATTTTGTCGATAGATGACTTGTCGTTGTGTGCAACTGGCCTATCCAGACCTTTCACGTTTACAAGTGCCTCATTCATGCTGGCGGACTTACCAAAGTGATTTTTGTATGTCGCCGTGTTCATATAGATATAGTTATCTATAAAGTTTCGAGTTACGGCAGCAACCTCAAACTCGGCGGATTTTCCAGCCTCATTTTTGAGATTAATTTTAGAACCCACCTTAACTCCTTGCTCATCAGCAAGCTTCTCGCAGATTATTATTTTTCCATTGCTTGGTATTTCAAGACTTTTGCCGCTCATTTCAAGATTTACAAAGTCTTTGATATTCTTTTCATCGGAAGCTATAAGCTTTAAATCTATAGTGTCCTTTTTTCCTTTGTATTTGAGTGTTTCGTCATGATAAAACATGGATTTGTCAATTGTTTTATTGTCTTTAAGAAAGTCTGACTCGGACCCTTTCATATCTTTGCTAAAGTTTATTTTGTAATCGTAGACTGAGATTTCTTCGTACTGATAGCTTGCGATGTTTTTGATTGAGTCGTTGATACCAAAGCCTGTTAAAAGTAGAGCTGTACATCCACCTATGCCAAGTAGCATCATGAATAGTCTTTTTTTGTATCTAAATATATTTCTAAAAGTCACCTTGTATAGGAAGCTGAATTTTTGCCATATGAATGGTATTTTCTCTAGCAAAATACGTTTTCCTTCTTTTGGAGATTTCGGGATTATCAGGGACGCCGGCATACCCTTTCTGTCCTCGTGAAAGGCGAGGAAGGTTGCTCCTGCTGAACCTGCTATGCATACGGCAAGGGTTGCAATGCCAAGTGCGACATTGTGAGGGTAGTTGATAGGTGTATCAAAGTGATAAAATGATTGATATGCATCCCATATGGTTGTCGGGAATACATAACTCCCACCGAGATAGCCAAGTACTGCTCCGATGAAGGTTGCGCTGACTGCGTAAAACATGTATTTGCCGAGGATTGCGGAATCTTTGTAGCCAAGGGCTTTGAGTACACCTATCTCAGTCCTTTGCTCGTCTACTAGCCTAGCCATTGATGTCATGACAACGAGTGCTGCGACAAGGAAGAAGAATGCCGGAAATACGTTGGCAATGCCACGCACTATGTTGGAATCGCTTTCGAATGTAGCATAGCCTGCATTGTGATTTCGGTCGAGCAGGTATGTCGTTGGCTTTTGAATCTTAGAAACAGCTTCCTTTATAACAAAATCCGGAGCCTTCGCAAGTCCTACTTTTTTGAATTTGGCATTCGCCTGCTTCTTGGCGTCTGAAACGAGCTTGTCGTATCTGTCATTTGAAACCTTTGTGAGCACAGCAGAAACCTTATCCCTGCTGTCTTCAATGGCATCTTCATATTCCTTGGTGTATATCTTCGGTCTATTTTTGATTGTTAATGCAACGGAAGTAAAATATTTGAAATCGAAGGCTTTCCTTGGCACATAGACATAGGAGTAAACTGTACCGTTGCCTAGATTTGAATAGCCTTTTTCCTGATTAAGAAAAATAGGCGATGACACGAGACCAACTATTTTGAATGAGTTGACCTTAAAGTCGCTGGAAGCTCTGCCTTTGAAGGTATTTTCGGCTTTCTTTATTAAGGATTTGTCCGAATTTTTAATCTTGATTGTTTTTCCTATGTCATTACTGTCAAAAATGTTGTTATCGGCCACACATTCAGATGACTTTGTTGGCATTCTTCCCTCGGAAAGCTTAGGCATATCGACATGGTTTTTCGGCATGGATATAGCCTTTATGACCCTCTCGACATCTTCATTGTCCATATAAACAAAATCTTTTGATTTGAAGCCCTCGACCTTATCAAGTGGTATTTTGTTATTGCCCTTGCTAAGACTGTCCTCTATTTTGTTGATGTCCTTGCCTGTAAATCCGAGAGTGGAAATCATTTCGAAATCGTGCATATTTTGTTTGTTTAAGAGTCCGTCAACGGTTGTGACCATAACGTCCCTTGATTGAACGAGGCCGGCAAAAAATCCAACTCCAAGGGCAACGATAGCTATTATCGCAAAATATCTGCCCAGGCTCTTTGTTATTTCTCTAATTGTGCTTTTTAACAACATTTCGAAGCTTCCCCTAATCTAAAAATCTATGCCAAGTCTTACCACTCGATTTCCTCAATCGGAACGATGTTTTCGTTTATTTCCTCAGATGTGACTGTGCCATTCTTGACGTGGATAACCCTGTCTGCCATAGCTGTGAGTGCGGTGTTATGTGTGATGATTATTACAGTCATGCCCGTGGTTTTGCAGGTATTATATAGAAGTCGCAAAACAGTTTTGCCGGTTATGTAGTCTAGTGCTCCGGTTGGCTCATCACAAAGCAAGAGCTTGGGGTTCTTAGCAAGTGCTCTTGCGATTGCTACACGCTGCTGCTCTCCTCCAGAAAGCTGAGATGGGAAGTTCTTTAGACGTTCACCAAGTCCAACGTGTTTGAGTACTTCTTCTGAGTCAATCGGGTCATTGCAGATCTGAGTTGCGAGGCTCACATTTTCCACAACGGTCAGGTTCTGAATGAGGTTGTAAAATTGGAATATAAAGCCGATATCGTGGCGTCTGTAGTCTGTTAGTTCTTTTTGAGAATATTTGGATATGTCTTTGCCGTCCAAAATAACATTTCCATCGGACAGAGTATCCATGCCGCCTAGGATGTTAAGAAGGGTTGTTTTGCCTGCTCCAGAAGGCCCGACGATTACGACAAATTCGCCTTTCTCGACGGAAAAGCTGGCGTCTTTGAGCGCCTCAATGTTGACTTCTCCCATGTGGTAAACTTTTTTTACGTTTTTAAATTCTACATAACTCATTTTGATTATTCCTCTAGTTTATCAATATTGCATTGCAGCAATTGAGTAAATTTCATACGGTAATTATATCATATACGCGGGAGTTCTAAAAGATGGACGGGGATAAATAGATGGCTATGGATACTGAAGTTAATAGCAAATTTTTCAAGAATATTAATCAAAAATTTATCACTACAAAATTTCTTAGAATTTGATATAATTAAACGTAAGAAAAATTAAAATAATGCGGAGGAGTACGATGCTGAAGAGAATATTGATAGGATTACTTTGTGTAATTGTTGCGGCTGCTATGATTGTTCCAGCTATAATAAGCTTTGCCCAGCCGGCGAATGCTGTAAACGCAATCGGAGAGAATGCAGAAGAGAAAAAGGGAGACCCGAACAAGCTGACTGTTTTGTTCGAGCACGATATGCACTCTCACCTAGAGAAATTTCCAAACATGGCGACCGTGATTAAGCAAACAAAGGAAGAGGATCCAGACACTTTAATTTTGGATGCTGGAGATTTTTCCATGGGAACTCCCTATCAGACCATATATAGGAATGAAGCCGCTGAGTTGAGAATGATGGGGTTTGTGGGTTTTGATGTTACAACACTCGGTAATCACGAGTTCGATTACAGACCAGCGGGCCTTGCAGACATGCTAAATAGCGCGGTCAAAAAGTCAGCAGAAGATAAGAAAAAGTTTGACGAGGATGTCAACAGAAGATATCTAGTTAATGCTAGGAATAAACCTGAAAATCCATATAGATTACCACAAATGGTCAACTCAAATATTGACATGGAGGCGACAATAAAAGATAAGGCTTTGAAGGAGAAAGGTGAGCTTCTGAAGTCAGCACTCGAAAATTATGGTAGCAAAGAATATACGATAATCGAGAAAAATGGCAAGAAGATCGCTGTGTTTGGCATCTTTGGAAAGCAAAGCCTCGACTATGCCCCAGAGGCAAATACGAAGTTTAAAGAACCTGTTAAGTCGGCTAAGGCAACTGTAAAGAAGATAAAGTCTGAGAAGCCGGATATAATAATAGCGGTTTCGCATAGCGGAACAAACGAGAATAAGGAAGAGTCGGAGGACGAAATTCTTGCTCGTGAAGTGCCGGATATTGATTTGATAATTAGTGGACACAGCCATACCTTCATGACTGAACCCATTAAAGTCGGCAAAACAACTATAGTTTCTACTGGATGCTATAATTCAAACATTGGAAAACTAAGCCTCCAAAGGTCTAGCGATGGAGAGAGATTTGAACTTTCGAGTTTTGATTCTTTGCCGCTTTCGAGTGTTGAGCCGGATGAGGAAACAAGCAAGGAGCTTAAAAGATTCAGAGGTCTTGTGGACGAAGAGTTCTTTAAGCCTTATGGTTATACATGGGATCAGGTGCTTACGAAAAGCGATTTTGATTTTGAAAACATAGATAATTTGGGCATGATTCAGTCAGAAACACGTCTTGGTAATATTCTTGCGGATTCATTTATTTATGCCGTTAAGGAAGCAGAGGGCGATAAATATGTGCCTATAACAGCTTCGATTATAAATGCTGGAACAATAAGAGGTAGCTTTAACAAGGGAGAGATAACGGCTGGAGACGCATATAACAGCCTCTCGATTGGAACTGGTGCTGATGGAAAGCCTGGATATCCACTTGTTTCAGTGTATCTTACGGGAAAAGAACTCAGAAGTCTTGCTGAAGTCGATGCTACTGTGTCAGATATTATGATGGAAGCCAGATTGTATATTTCTGGGCTGATGTACAGAGTCAACCCTCATAGACTTTTCCTAAATAGAGTTTCAGAGATATACAAGGTGAATGTTGATGGCACAGAGCTTAGAGATACGCTTCCGTATGCTGAAGGTATAGGTCGAGATTCTGAAAATCCCAGCAGAGTTTCAGAACGCAAGGATTTTCAGAAAATCGAGGACGCTGTAAGAGATGTGGAGAATAGTTCAGGCATAGAAGAGCTTGAAGCTGATAAGCTATACAGGATTGTTGGCGATCTATACGCATGTCAGATGATAGGACTTGTTAACGAAAAATCTAAAGGCTTGCTTTCGATAACGCCAAAGGATAAGGATGGCAATGAAATCGAAGATTTTGAAAAATATATTATTAAAAGTCCAGATGGCAGCGAACTAAAGGAATGGTATGCGGTTGTAAGATATATGGATTCTTTCGGTGATAACGGTGTGCCAAATTCATATGCTAATCTGCAAGGGAGAAAGATTGTTGAAGATGTCAAATCTTTGGGCAGTTATGTTAAAAATCCGAGCAAAATATTTTGGATGGCGGTCGGCGTACTCGTGCTCGGTATTTCAGTTCTGTTGCTTATTATTATTTTGATAGTTAAACTTTTGAGAAGGATATTCGGCTATTCTAGAAGAAGAAATAATGTTCCGACGGGGTTGTTCGGACCTTCAGGGAGCTCAGTATATAGGGCATCTTCTGGAGGTAGCACTATATTCAAACATAGAAAAAATAAGTATAAAGCAGGATGGAAGAGAAGACGCTAAAAGAATTAACGGAGTTCTTCGAATCACATCTAAAGATAATTCATTAGAGGAAACGTATTGCTAAGAATGCCATATCAAGTGTAATTTCATTTGGTATGGCATTTTAGCTTTCTTTATTTTGGAAAAGATATATCAATTGAATGAAATTTGTAGTAAAATCGAATATTTTGCGCCAAGAACATCTGTTTGCACAATATGTAGGGCATTTTGGCATGTGTTACACTTTTTAACCACTATTGTGGTATTAAAACCACGTATTTCCCCTATTAGATCTTAAAAATGTTGAAAAGTGGTGAAAAGTGGTGTAAAATGGTGTAAACAAAAATCAATATGGATGCCTGTCTGTTTTGATAATTTATAGCTTGAGGTGAAGGATATGTTTATGGGAACATATAACAATTCAATAGACGGAAAAAACCGGATGATTGTTCCCGTTAAGCATAGGGAAGGTCTTGGGAGTAGATGTATTTTGACAAAAGGGCTAGATAAATGTCTGTATATTTACACCTTATCAGACTGGGAGAAACAAATGGACAAGATTTCGAACATGCCCGAATCTGATCCTAAGGTGAGAGCCTTCATCAGACACTTTTGTGCTAATGCTGTAGAATGTGAATTTGATAAACAGGGAAGAATAGTGATTCCTGCAGAGCTCAAAGCATATGGTGAGTTTTCAAAGGAGCTTGTTACTATGGGTGCTATGAAAAAAATTGAAATTTGGGCGAAGGAAGTCTGGGATGCAGATGAAGATGGTCAGAAAATGGACACCGAAGCCTTTAGTGATGCTTTGTCTTTGTACCAATTTTAGGCAGAGGTAAAGGGGATGCCAACTAAAATCGGTAATGGAAAAAGTCAAACCACAGAGTACAAGCATATAACTGTTTTGTCGGAAGAATCCATCGAGGCTTTGAATATCAAGCCGAATGGAATTTATGTGGACGGCACATTAGGTGGTGGTGGGCACAGTGCTCTGATATGCGAGAAGCTTGGCCCAAAAGGAACTCTTATAGGAATTGATAGAGATGCGGATGCACTTTCAGCCGCTGGGGATAGGCTGAGTAAGTACAACTGTAAAAAGATTTTTGTTCATAATAATTACTCGAACATTAAAGAAGTTTTAGGGGAACTTTGTTCTGAGGGAAAGATTGGGAAAAATAAGATAGACGGAGCGGTATTAGACTTAGGCGTTTCATCATTTCAGCTGGACAATGAGTCAAGAGGATTTTCATATATGAAAAAATCACCGCTCGACATGAGAATGGATACGGAAGACAGGCTCTCTGCCTATGATGTTGTCAATGGATATGACCAAAGAAGTTTAGCGGATATCATAACAAAATACGGCGAGGAAGCTTGGTCTAAGAGAATTGCGAAATTCATAGTTGAGGCGAGGGGTGAAAAACCAATAGAAAACACAGAGGAATTGGTTGAGATTATTAAGGCAGCAATTCCGGCGAGGGCCAGAAGAGATGGTCCGCATCCTGCAAAGAGGACCTTTCAAGCAATTAGGATTGAGGTTAATCAGGAACTTGCACATCTCGAAAAGGCTGTTTCAGATTTTTGTGATTGTTTGGACTTCGGAGGAAGACTTTGTATAATTTCGTTTCACTCTCTGGAAGACAGAATAGTAAAGAATATTATAAGCAAAAGGGCAAACCCTTGCACTTGTCCGCCAGAATTTCCTATATGTGTATGTGGAAAGACTGCTGACATACGAAAGATTTCAGGAAAGCCAGTTCTACCTTCAAAAGAAGAAGTCGAACATAATCCTAGATCGCGGAGTGCTAAAATGAGGGTATGTGAAAAAATATAGTCAGGTGGACATTGTGGGGGATAAAGATGGCTAGAAAACAAAAAGTTAAAATTATCTTTTTTATACTGATGATTGGACTAGTTCTTGCTTTTATGGTTTTAACTGAAGCGTTTAATGCAACTATACAACATGAGAATAATGAGTACTCTAAAACGAATGCTGATATTCAAGGTGAAATAGATACGCTTAAGGTAAAGGTTAAATCATCTAATAACATTGAGAACATAGAGAAAGTCGCAATTGAAAATCTTGGCATGGTTTACCCCGGCGATGAACAGTGTGTTTATTTAACAGAAAATGATAAGCCAAAGGGGGGCTTTGCGGCTATGCTAAAAAGTCAGGCGTACAATTAGTTGAATAAATCGGAGAATAGAAGCCGGACATGCTAATATCAATATATTGTCTGGCTTTTTATTTTGTGATTGCGGATGCTATAGTTCAAGAGGATAATTACTATGATTCACATAGAAAAAAATAAAACTGGAAACATCAGTAAAAACAGGATCGCATTCCTGTTTGTTTGCGTGATGTTAGTTTTGGTGTTTCTTGTTTTTCGGCTAGCGTGGGTGCAGGTAATCAATGCCGATGAATATAGAGATAGGGCTGTAAGACAACAAAAAGGTGATGTGCCAATTGAAGCAAAGCGAGGCACAATATATGACAGAAATGGGAAACCACTGGCTGCCAGCGTTATGTCATATAATGTTTGGGTGAGGCCGCAGATTGTCAAAAGGGAATATAAAGGGGCTAAGCTCGATGACTTGTCAGAAAAAATTGCGTCTATAACGGGAGATGACAAGGAAGATATCTTGGATGTTTTGAACTCCAAGAAATCTCTACTTAATATGAGTAAATATCTTGAAAAAAGTCAGCTTGATAAATTGAAGGAGCTTCAAATCCCTAGTATGCAGGTTGCTGAAGCAAGCAGACGTTCGTATCCAATGGGCGAGTTTGCTTCACATTTACTGGGCAGCGTAAATACTGATAATCAAGGTAGAAGTGGGCTAGAGCTTGAATATGATAAATATCTTAGTGGTGTAGCTGGCAGATGGATAAGGAGTGGAGATGTCCACGGAGATCCACTAACCTTTGGATCTGAATCGTATTTTGAAGCAGAGGATGGTTTGAATGTTGTCACCACAATAGATGAAGTTTTGCAACACTATCTTGAAACATCTATAAATAATGGGTATAAAAAATACACTCCAGAGAGCGTTCAAGCTGTTGTCATGGATCCTAAAACTGGAGATGTTCTTGCGATGGCTACAGCACCTGGTTTTGACCCAAACAAGCCCTCGCTCCCTTTAGACCCTGAAGAAAAGAAAAAATTTAATAAAATGAGCGACACCGAAAGAGCGGATTATCTCAGCAGATTATGGACAAATCCAGTTGTAAGCAGTCTTTATGAACCAGGTTCAACTTTTAAGACCATAACAATATCAGCAGCTCTTGAAGAAGGGCTGTCAACTCCAGATGAGCACTTTTATTGCGGTGGTTCGGTAAACGTTGCGGATAGAACAATACATTGCTATAACAAAACTGCTCATGGCGACGAAACACTAGAAGAAGCTCTTGCAAATTCTTGTAATATAGTTATGGTGGCACTGGAACAGAGGCTTGGTGGAGAAAGGTTTTATAAATACTTAGATCTATTTGGAATGACTGAAAAAACAGGGATTGACTTACCAGGAGAAGCCTATCCTCTCGTGCCTGCACTTGAATCTGTAAGTGAAGTGACAAGATCTAACCTGGCTTTTGGACAGGGAATGGCAGTAACACCAATAGAAATGTGTCAAGCTATCTCAGCTATAGGCAATGAAGGTATTTTACTCAAGCCGAGGGTGGTTAAAGAGCTGACAGATAAAAATGGAAAGGTTGTAAAGAAATTCCCTGTTGAGGTTAAGAAAAAGGCTATATCAAAATCTACTGCCCAAGAAACTATAGCGGCAATGGAGCTTATGGCCCAGAAGAATGGCCGCACAGTAGTGATTCCAGGCGTTAGGATTGCCGCCAAAACAGGTACCGCTCAAAAGCCAATTAACGGCGTATATTCTGACAAAATATATGGCTCAATGGTATGCTTGGCGCCAGCAGAAGATCCAAAGCTTGCAATAATCATAATGGTAGATGCTCCTGCGCCTGGTTTGTTCGGTGTTACAACCGCAGGACCTATGATTAAGGAATTCTTTGAGAAAGCCTTCCCTTATATGGGAATTGAACCGAAATTAACAGATGAAGAGAAAGAAAAACTCAGCAAAACACAGAAAACCGTTCCTTCAGTTTCGGGCAAGACTATAAAAGAAGCTAAGGAGATACTTCAAAACGAAGGACTAAATTATAATATTGTGGAGGACCCTGGAGATGATAGTGTGACGGTAAAGACACAGCATCCTATGCCAGGCAACAAAATAAACAACACAGAAAGCGTATATCTATATATAAATTGACCAAGCTATAATTGATGTGTAAAGTATATGGAGAAAAAATGAAATTTAATATCCAAGAATGCAGCAAAGCTATGAATGCTCAAATATACACCTCGGACGGACCTGAAGGATTTGAAAAAGTGTTCATAGATTCAAGAGAGTTGATTAATTTTCAAAATGAATCAAATAATCAGGAGAGTATAGCCTTTTTTGCTATTGTTGGAGAAACCCACGATGCACATAAATTTGTTGAAGAAGTCGTAGAAGGCGGCTGTCAAACAGTATTTCTCAGTAATCAAAAAGTTGCAGAAAAAACTTCTCTATATGCTAGGAAAATATCAAAAAATATTAACGTTATTTTGGTTGAAGATACAACAGAAGCTCTTTCAAATTTAGCGGAATATCATCTAAATAGAATTAATCCAAAAAAAATTGCAATAACTGGTAGCATGGGAAAAACGACTACCAGAGATATGGTTTACGCAGTTTCTGAAAGCAAATACAAGACTGGCAAACCAATTAAAAACTACAATAGCCTTATAGGGGTAAGTATGACCGTTCTTGAATATGCTATGGATGTTGAAGTAGCGGTGATTGAAATAGGTATGGAAAGCCTAGGTGAAATTCACAAAATAGTCAAATGGGTAAAACCTGACATAAGTATAATAACCTACATAGGGCTTACTCATTTGGAGCAGCTTGGCAGTCAAGAAAACATTTACAAGGCGAAGATGGAAATTACAGACTTTCTTGAGAAAGATGACCTTCTCATAATCAATCAAGATTCACCTTTGCTCAACAAAAACACTATCGTAGGCCAGTACGACATAATATCAGTTGGCAGTTCAGAAGACTGCGACTATAGAATTTCAGATTGCTACGATTATGGACAAAGAGGAATCGCTTTCAAGCTTGGATTCTTAGAAGACAACAAAACAGTCGATATTGATTTGCCAATTCCAGGTGCTCACAACAGATATAATGCGACACTTGCAATAGCTGCAGGAGAAGCCATTGGGATAAAGCCAAAGGATGCTGTGAAGGCGCTTCATAAACTTAGACGAACAGGCATGAGGCTTGAATTTAAAGACAATGGCGTTATTAGGGTTATGGACGATAGTTACAGCTCATTTCCAGAAGCCGTTAGGAGTGCAATTGATACACTTGTAAGCACCGAAGCTAGACGTAGAGTAGCAATTCTAGCAGGTATGAATGGATGGGCGGACATCTCAAGAAAGGTACATAGAGATGTCGGTGAATATGTAGTAGAAAAAAACTTAGATATGCTTATATGTGTTGGTCAACACACCGATGATATAGCATCTGCGGCATTCCGTAAAGCTAGAGAAGAAAACAGCCCGTGCAAGATAATTTTTGTGTCGGAGAAAGATGTTTTGTTCAAGTTACTTCCATCGCTTATTGAGCCTGAAGATTTGATTCTGGTCAAGGGCTCCAGAATGTACGCAATGGAAGATGTTGTCGATAAATTGCTAGGAATTTTCAGCATTTAAGTATTATTGAGGAGTTTCGGCATTGAATCAACATAAAAAAATTAGAAATGTGAAAGAGGTTTGATATGTACCAATCATATTCGTTTTATACAATCTGTATAGCGTGTATAGCGTGTGGGGCATTGATGAGTGCAATTTATACGTTGAGGCTAATCTCAAGGCTAAGGACAGAACAATTCGGGCAATTCATAAGGGAAGATGGTCCAAAGGCTCATCTATCAAAGCAGGGAACACCAACTATGGGTGGAATCGCAATATTTGCAACTATTGCTCTCTGCTCGTGGATTTTTGCGGAGAATAAGTTGCAATGTTTAATTATGGTTTTAGTTTCCTTCTTATTCGGAATGATTGGATTCCTGGACGACTATCTTAAGGTTGCAAAGAAACAAAATTTAGGTCTGAATGCTTGGCAGAAGCTGGCGCTGCAAATTTTATTCGGGATATTCATCGCGGTGTATATGCTCAAATTTAGTGGTCACGGCTCTGAAATTTGGGTGCCTTTTTATAATGACTTTGTCGATATGGGAGTGATGTTTGTACCATTTGTTGTTTTCATCATGGTAGCCATGGTAAATTCAGTCAATCTAACCGACGGACTTGACGGACTTTCGTCAGGGGTGACGACTTTAGTTTGCATATTCTTTGGGTTTTTAGCAATGAAATTTAACGAAGGAACTACCGCAACTTTCGCTTTTGTGACGGCGGGTGCTTGCCTAGGATTCTTGTTTCACAATAGATATCCTGCGAAAATATTCATGGGCGATACGGGCTCAATGACGCTTGGCGGTGCTGTTGCTGTTATGGCTATAATGATGAGGGCAGAACTATTCCTTCCTATAGCGGGATTGATTTACGTGCTTGAGGCTTTGTCCGTTATAATTCAGGTTGGATCGTATAAGCTGAGAAAAAAGAGAGTTTTTAGAATGGCGCCGATACATCATCACTTTGAACTTTCTGGAATGAAGGAGTACAATGTTGTATTCATGTTTTGGGCGATTACGGGTGTGGCATGTATTATAGCATATTGCAGCACACTGATATAGATTTAAACTGATAGATTGAGAGAAATACTGACGAAGTAAAATTGGCCGTTAGGAGGCTAAATATGAATAGTAATACAGATATATATAGATTCAATCCGAAAGAAAAGAAAATTCTAGTTGTTGGGCTTGGCAGAAGTGGAATTGCGGCATCGCAGGTGCTTTGCCATCTTGGAGCAAGGGTATGGGTTCAAGACAACAAAATAGCTGACCAGATAGATGGACAACTGCTTTCTTTTTTTAAAAATTCAGGGGTTGGAATGTATCTTGGAGTAGAACCTCCATTAGATGAGATTTATGATTTTATTGTGGTAAGTCCAGGTGTGGACCCAAGTCTCCCGTGGATTTCAAGATTAAAAGATAATGGATGTGAAGTCATAGGTGAACTGGAACTGGCATATAGAATGAGCAATGCTAATTTCGTTGCCATTACAGGCACTAATGGAAAAACTACAACCACTACACTTACTGGTGAGATTTTCAGAAAAGCTGGTATGAAGACTCATGTTGTCGGAAACATCGGTACTGCTGTTATCGCTGAAGCTACGGATACCTCAGATGACGACTGGATGATAACGGAAGCGTCTAGCTTTCAGCTTGAAACTACGGTAGCTTTCAAACCTCATGTTGCAGCTCTTTTGAATTTGACACCTGACCACCTTAATAGGCACAAAACAATGGAGGCGTATGGCAAGGCGAAGTCTAGAGCCTTTCAGAATCAGACTGAAGATGACTTTGCCGTTGTAAATGCGGAGGATGAAATATGTGTAAAATTGGCAAGAGAATATTCTGGAAAGCTTGTGCTTTTTAGCAGTAGACACGCCGAGGGTGTCAACTGTTTTGTTGAGAAGGAATGGATTAAGATACGGAATTTATCTGGTGAAATTATCGACGTAATGCCTGTTGAGGAAATAAGACTGGTTGGAACACATAATCTTGAAAATGTCCTTGCGTCAATTGCAATTGCATATTTCTCAGGAATAGATATATCTGATATAAGATCTGCGGTTGAAGCATTTAAGGGCGTTGAGCATAGAATGGAACCTGTTGGCGTGATTGATGGTGTTCATTATTATAATGATTCCAAGGGAACCAACACGGATGCTACTATTACAGCACTGAGGGCTCTTTCAGGAAATATTATATTGATTGCTGGCGGAGATGCAAAGGGACAGGATTTTTCGTCCTTAGCTAGGGAGTTTAAAGATAAGGTCAAGGCACTTGTGCTACTAGGTAGAGATAGAGAATATATCGCAAAGGCTGCTAAAGACAAGGGGTTTGACAAAATATACGAAGAAAAAACGATGAAGGACTGTGTTTTTAAAGCGGCTTCGCTAGCACGCGACGGAGATAATGTCCTACTTTCGCCTGCGTGCGCTAGTTGGGATATGTATGATAATTTTGAACAAAGAGGAAATGACTTTAAGTCCTGGGTTGATGCTATGCAGAAATAGTATGAGGGGAATATGGGAAGAACCAAACTATTTATCACAAAAAGAATAGGACCAATGGATTTTCCATTGATGATTATCACTTTGCTTCTTGTGCTTATTGGAGTAGTGGCTGTTTTTAGTGCGAGCTTTTATAGTTCAATAAGTGAATCTGGATCGCCATATGGATTTGCGATAAAACAGGTAGCTTTTGCTATTATTGGGCTAATCTGTATGATTTTGTCAACCAAAATGAACTATCACGTTTGGAGAAGTTTTTCTATACCTATACTAGGCATTAGTTTCTTCCTTTTGTTTATTGTTATTGCTGGCGCAGGTAGCACTGTCAACGGTGCGACAAGATGGATTAGAATTTTTGGATTTACCTTGATGCCAGGCGAAATCAGTAAATTCAGCATGATTATAGCAACAGCGGCATATGTATCTGCAAAGCCGAGCAGGGTCAATACCGTGAAGGGTCTTTCGCCTATTATCATATGCCTAGGGCTCGCTTGTTATTTAATAATGAAGCAACCGAGCCTCTCTGTTGCAGCGACTCTTGCTGTTATCGTAATGTTCATGCTAATAGTGGCGGGCCTTAATAAGTCGTTTTTAATCGGAGGCGGAGCGCTTTTTGCCGCCGCACTTATTTTTGCTATAATTGGAGATAGAGATGGGTATAGGTTTGCTAGGGTAACAGGTTTTTTACATCCATTTAAGGATGCGTCTGGTGATTCGTTTCAGGTGGTTCAATCGCTAATGGCATTAGGAAGCGGTGGAATCTTCGGTGTTGGAATAGGCAAAAGCATACAAAAAACGATGTATCTACCCGAACCACATAATGACTTTATCATGGCAATAATAGGTGAAGAGGTTGGATTTGTGGGGTTGCTGGTTGTCATAATTCTTTATGTAATCTTAATATGGAGAGGGGTTATTATTGCAATTAATGCGCCAGATTTATTTGGGACTTTGCTTGCAACTGGGATTGTATCAATGGTATCTATACAGGTTGTATTTAATATAGGCGTTGTAACTTCTAGTTTACCAGCTACAGGAGTTGCTATGCCTTACATAAGCTACGGCGGAAACGCATTGATAATTTTTATGACGTGTTCGGGAATACTTTTGAACATATCTAAAAAAAGAACTATAGAGAGAAATTATACAGTCGAAAAATACATTGTTTAGTAAAAAGCTAAGTAAAAATGACTTTTGTAAATTGTGATTATTTATTAGAGTTTAGAAATTAGAATTGTGTGGAGCAATACGTATGAGAGCTATAATTAGCGGAGGCGGTTCAGGTGGACACATTTTCCCTGCACTTGCAATAGCTGACAAAATAATGGAAAAAGATCCCGCTTCTGACATCCTTTATATAGGCATGAATATGACGATGGAAGGGAAAATAGTTCCAGAGCACGGATATAAGTTTGAGCAAATTCCAGGAAGGTGGTTTGAAAAGAGCCCACTCGGGATGCTTAAATTGAGCTATGCTGTTTTGAAAGGCATTACAAAGAGTCGCAAGATTATAAGAGATTTTGAACCAGATTGTGTTATAGGAACAGGTGGGTATGTGTCTTTTCCAGTTATAATAGCTTCAAGACTGGAGAAGATTCCATGCTATATACATGAACAAAATGCATTTCCAGGTTCTGCAAACAGAAATCTAGAAAGGTTTGTCAACAAAGTATTTTTAGCATATCCTGAAGCGACATCGTATTTTAAACAACCACAAAAGCATGTTTATACTGGAAACCCTGTAAGAAAAGAATTTTTTACGATTGATAAAGAAAAAGCGCGTAAGAGCCTTGGTATAGATAAAGATAGTTTTCATATTCTGATGATGGGAGGAAGTCTTGGCGCTAGAGCAATAAATCTTCTAGCGAAAGGAATAATAGATTGGATTAAGGATGAATCTGAATACAGTCTATCGTTCATAACAGGAAGTGGAAACTACGAAGAAATTAAAAAAGAACTTTCTGAAAAAGGACTTTTAGAAAATGAACGAATCAGTATTATGGGTTTTTCTGAACATATGCCTGAACTCATTTCAGCGGCAGATTTGATAATATGCAGAGCTGGAGCATTAAGCATGAGTGAGATAAATGTTGCAGGTAGGCCGTCAATATTGATACCTTTCCCTTGGGCTACTGATAACCATCAGTATTATAACGCAAAGTCTGTTGCTGATCGTGGAGGGGCTATTCTAATAGAAGAAAAAGATATTGACATCGAGGAAATTATAGATATTATAATAAGATACAAAAATAATCCTGAAGAATTGAGCAAAATGGCAGATTTAAGTTTGAGCTGCAGTTCAGGAGATGCTACGGAGAAGATATGGGATCATATAGCGAAGAGGCAATAAAGGTCCTTGAAAGCACCAATGTGGTGAAAAAGGAAGTCAAGAGGAAACATCCATTTAGAAATTTTCTTATTTTTGTATGTATATCTGGGATTATTATATACCTAATGAGTACATCCATTTTTGATATAAAGACAATTAGAGTAAGGGGAAATCATTATTATTCTGAAAAACAGGTGATTACTTTGTCGGATGCACAGACGGGTGTTAATATCTTTTGGGGTGCTGGTGATAGCAAGATAAAGAATAGACTTAAGAAAGATCCATATTTTGATAATGTTTCAATCAGAAGGAGGCTCCCTTCAACTCTTGTAATAAAGGTTGAGGAAAGAAAGCAGATTGCAGCTGTTGAGTATGGAGATAAGTATGTTGTAATCGATCCAAAAGGTGTGGTACTTAGGACAGGCAAAATAGATCCGAAGCTTACTTTGATTTCAGGTCTAAAAATAAGAGAAATGAAAAAAGGACAGGGGCTCAAGGTTAAACAGTCTAAAAGCTTTGAAAAAACGCTTAAGATGCTAGAAGCAATGGAAAAGGGCGATATATTTTTCAAAAAAACAACATTTGAGGAAGGTCAGAATGCAAATATAAGAGCGTATATTCTGGATAATCTTGTAGTAAGAGGAAAACCAGCGTACGTTATGAAAAGACTAAATTCCGGAGATTTACAAAAGGTTGTTAATAATTTGGTCAAAAATGGGAATGCTAGGGGAACAATATACATAGATGAAAACAATTTTATTACTTTTTCTCCGGATATATAGTGCAAAATTTCAATTATTATGATAAAATATCCATAATATGGTGCGATAAGGAGGAGCATATATGATGCAGTTTGAAACAAGTCAGGATAAGGCAGCTGTAATTAAAGTCATAGGCGTTGGTGGCGGCGGATGTAACGCGGTTAATAGAATGCTTGAAGTTGGCCTTAAGGGCGTGGAGTTCATAGCTGTTAATACAGATAGACAAGCACTTAATAAGTGTAAGGCTGAACTTAGAATACAGATAGGCGAGAAATTAACAAGAGGGCTAGGAGCTGGTGGTAATCCGCAGATTGGTCAACAGTCAGCGGAAGAAACCATTGATGATATTGCAGATATCATCAAGGGGAGCGACATGGTATTCATAACTGCTGGAATGGGAGGAGGCACAGGAACAGGTGCAGCCCCTATCATTGCAAGAGTAGCAAAGGATATGGGAATTCTAACAGTTGGAGTTGTTACCAAGCCGTTTTCATTTGAAGGTAGAAAGAGGATGACAGCAGCTGAGATGGGAATCGACTATCTCAAGGAGTTTGTTGACTCTCTAGTAATAGTTCCTAACGACAAGCTTCTGAGCAATTGCACCAAGAACACATCAATTCTGGAAGCCTTTAGTATGGCTGATGATGTTTTGCGACAGGGTGTTCAGGGTATCGCAGATTTGATTTCAGAATTTGCTCTTATTAATGTTGACTTTGCTGATGTTAAGTCTGTAATGACAGATAGGGGCATAGCTCATATGGGAGTTGGAAAAGGAAGCGGAGAATCAAGGGCACAGGATGCAGTTAGATCTGCTATTGAAAGCCCTCTTCTGGAGACAACTATTGCAGGCGCAAGAGCTATTTTGTTATATGTATCAGGTGGATATGATCTTGGTATGCTTGAAGTTTCTGAAATTGCAAGCCTTGTTCAGGAACAGGCTGACGAACAGGCAATTCTGATATTCGGTGCGGCTGTAAATGAAGATATGGAAGACGAGATTGCTATTACCGTGATCGCAACAGGATTTAATGAAGGTGCTGATAACACAATCGACTATAGCAATTTTAATAATAAGGTGCCTAGGAAGGTTGTGACCGATGAAGGCCTTGAGGGAACTGAAACAACTCTTGAGAAATTGTTTGAGGAACACGAGGACGACGAGGAAGACGATTCAAAATTTGATATACCTACATTCCTGAGTAATTAATTCGTACGGGAGTTTAGAATAGCATTCAGAAAGCCGGTATAATAAGCCGGCTTTTTTAAAAAGTACAAAGCAGGATGTTGTATGAGAGGAATCAAAGAGATTACTTCAAAAGACAATGCAATATTTAAGCTGATAAAGAGCCTGAAGGTTAGAAAGCATAGAATCCGGGAGGCTCTCTTTGTGGTTGAAGGACCAAAGCAGGTTGTTGAAGCGGAAACTAGTCGATACGATCTCAAATACTTGGTTGTAAGACAAGACAGATTGGGATGTTTGAAGGATTACGATTTATTCGATCGAGTGGACCGATATGCTTGCACGGTCATTTCTATGGATGAGCGACTGTTCAAACAAATCTCCGACACTGAAAATAATCAGGGCATTTTGGCTGTTTTGTCATATGAACCGCTATCAGAGAAAGATTTTATGATGGAAGTTCCGTCTGGTTCAAATGTGCTTGTGCTAGATAAGCTTCAGGATCCTGGGAATATAGGAACCATCATAAGGACGGCAGAAGGAGCAGGCTTTAAAGGAATTATTTTGTTAAAAGGCTCTGGCGATGTATTCAGTCCCAAGTCGATAAGAGCAGCTGGTGGAGCAACGCTTAGAATGCCCGTGACTATGATCAATGATGCTGCTGCACTCCGTAGGTTGTCGTGTGAATTTTCAAAAAGACTTATAGTGACAGATGTTGAGAGCGGTTTGGCATATTACGATGTGGATTTGTCTGAGAATATATTTCTGGTTATGGGAAATGAGGGCCACGGCGTTTCAAAAGAAATATTGGACATGGCAGATATAAGGATAAACATACCGACGGATGGAGCGCTTGAATCGCTCAATGTTGCAACGGCAGGGGCTGTGCTGATGATGGATAGCTTGAGGCAGAGTAAAAATAAAATTAGAAGAGGGAAAAGATGCTAGATAATTTAAAATCTATACGTGAAGAAGCTATTTCTTTGATTAAGGAAAGTAACACTCTAAAAGATTGCGAAAATGTTAGGATTGCAATGCTCGGGAAAAAGGGCAAGGTAACTGAGATCCTTAAAAATATGAAGACTCTTTCTGTTGAAGAAAAGAAGGTTATGGGGAAGGAAACTAACCTCCTAAAAAAAGAAATAGAAAATTTTATAAACGAGAAGAAGTCGGAGCTTGCTGCGAACGAAAAGTCAAAGAAATTGAAGTCGGAGGCATTGGATGTTACAGAGCCTGCACCGAAGATTCACATCGGAGCCAAGCACCTTATCACCACCGTCATAGATGAGGTTGTAGAAATCTTTACGGATATGGGATATGAGATCGTGGAAGGCCCTCTTGTTGATACAGTTTTTAACACATTTGACGGATTAAATTCTCCGCCAAACCATCCAAGCAGGGATATGACGGACACCTTCTACATAAGTAAGGATAACGTACTTAGGCCGCATACAAGCTCTGTCGAAATTAGAACCTTACAAAATAGAGAGGCACCGTTTAAAATTGTCAGTCCTGGAAGGTGCTTCAGATGTGATACGCCTGATGCTACTCACAGCCCAATGTTCCACCAGATAGAAGGCATGATTGTTGATGAGGGTATAACAATGGCTCACCTTAAGGGGACGCTTGATTATATGGCAAAGAAGCTCTTTGGTTCAGAAACCAAGACCAAATTCAGACCGCATCACTTCCCGTTCACAGAGCCGAGTGCCGAGATGGATGTGAGCTGCTTTAAATGTGGCGGCAAGGGTTGCTCGATGTGTAAGGGCAGCGGATGGATTGAAATTCTGGGATGCGGGATGACACACCCGAATGTGCATGGCGTTGGAAATATCGACACGGAAAAGTACACGGGATTTGCGTTTGGAATGGGCGTCGAAAGAATAGCGATGCTTAAATACGGCATAGATGATATTAGATATTTTTATGAGAACGATATGAGGTTCAACGAGCAGTTTAAATAATTTGTAATAGCATGAAAGTGAGGAAAGATGTTAGTTTCTTGGAAATGGCTTCATGACTACATCAGTGTAGATGAAGATATAGTAGAATATTGCAACAAAATGATTATGAGCGGCTCAAACCTCGAAACCTGCAAGAAAGTAGGCGACGGCATTGATGGCGTTTTAGTTGGAAAAATAGAGAAAATCGAGAAGCATCCAAACGCTGATAAACTGGTAATTTGTCAGATAGACTTAGGTTGCAAGAGAGATGCTGGAGATTCAGAATTAACTCAGATTGTTACCGGTGCAGATAACGTGTTTGAGGGAGCAATTGTTCCTGTAGCTGTTTCAGGTAGCAAAATACCAGGTCCTCTTCACGGGGCACCAGCAAAAGATGGTGGAGTTGAAATCAAATCCGGTGAGCTTAGAGGTGTTTTGTCGGACGGGATGCTCTGTTCAGCGACAGAGCTGGGGTTTGACGATAAGGTGGCACCTATGGCCAGCAAAGATGGTATCTGGATTTTGGGCGATGAGTTTGCAGATAAACTCGGATTAAAACTCGTGGACGCTCTTGATATTGAGGACTACACGATAGACTTTGAGATTACACCGAACAGACCCGACTGTCTCTCGATGATAGGTATGGCAAGGGAAACAAAGGCTACCTTCGGCAAAGAACTTCACATGCCAGAGACAGATGTTAAGAAATCAGATAGTGACTCGAAGCCAGAAGATTTTGTGTCGGTAGAAGTTAAATCAGACGATTGTCTAAGATATACGGCAAGGGTGATAAAGAACATTAAGATGGGTCAGTCTCCATGGTGGATGCAGCAGAGACTTATGGCTGCAGGCATGAGGCCTATCAACGTCATCGTCGATATTACAAATTTTGTAAGCAAAATAATAGTTGAACACGCAGAGAATAACGAGGTTTTCGTTACTCTTGACGGCAAAGAGAGAAAACTCGACAGCAGCATGCTCATGATAAAGGATGCTGAGAAATCAATTGCAATAGCTGGTGTTATGGGCGGTATGAACTCAGAAATAGAAGTTGATACAAAGACAGTCATACTTGAGTCAGCCTGCTTTAATGCTGATAATGTTAGGGCTACTTCTAAAAAACTTGGACTAAGGACGGAAGCCTCAAGCAGATATGAGAAGGGTGTAGATCCTAACCTTGCAATAACGGCAGCGAATCGATTTTGTCATCTTGTCGAAATGCTAGGGGTAGGTAATGTTGTGGACGGTAATGTCGATGTCTACAGAGTACCAAAGGTTTCAAAGCCAGTTAATGTTAGAGCAGCTAGAATCAACAAAGTACTTGGAACTGAGATTACTGCCGGTGAGATGATAGAAATCTTCAATTCTCTTGAATGTGAGTCTAAGATCATAGAGGGCAAGGCTGAGGAACTGGATGCGGTTATCTGCGTCTATCCGCCAACTGTTAGACAGGATCTAGAGACTGAGGTTGATTTTGTCGAAGAAGTTGCTAGGATTTACGGTTATGATAATTTGCCTATGGAAATTCCGAAAAGTAATACAATGCCTAAGGTTACAGAAAGCTGGAAACTCAGAAAGATGGCTAGAAATACCCTGACAGCTATTGGTATGAATGAGATTCAGACTATTTCATTTGGCAGCCCATCTGATCTTGATAAAGTTAATATTGATGAAGATGGTATTGAGAGAGCCTTTGTTAAAATCATAAACCCACTCGGAGAAGATACCTCAATTCTGAGAACTATTTTGTTGCCAGATATGATGCAGGTTCTTTCACTAAATTATTCAAGGTCAATTGATAGCGTGCAGGCGTTTGAAATTGGCACGACATTCCTTAAGAACTTTATTGAAGAGGGTGGACTGCCTTATGAGGACTTCAATATTTGCCTAGGAGCCTATGGTGAGGGCGAGGACTTCTTCAAAATGAAATCGAGGGTTGAGACTCTACTATTTGAACTTGGCATCAAGAACCCAATTTTTGAAGCTGAAGCTGAGTATGCTCCTTATCATCCAGGTAGGTGTGCTAGAGTATCTGTGAAGTCTGAAAATGGTGAGGAGGTTGAGCTTGCAATAATGGGACAGGTTCATCCTAATGTTGCGGAAAATTACGGAATGGATGTAGAAGTTTATGCAGCAGAACTCATGATGGGTCCTATTGAAGAATTTTCAAATAGGGAAATCAAGTATAAGAAACCAGCGAAATTTCCTGGAACTTCAAGAGATATAGCGCTAACTGTTGATGAAAATATAACAGCGGGTGAAATTATTAATGTCATAGAAGAGGATCCTGATGAGATCTTCAAGCACGCTGAAATTTTCGATATATATCGTGGTAAACAGGTGGACAAAAACAAGAAGAGTATTGCAATTAGGCTTTTCTATGGTCATGACGAGAAGACGCTCAAAGACGAGGAAGTGACTGAAGTCCACAGAACTATTTTGTCGAGGCTTGCTGACAAGCTGAATGCTTCACTGAGAGAGCAGTAGTTAATAAAAGGAGGTCCCATGGAGACTAATAGGGTTACTGTTAAGATTTATGGTCAGGAATATACGATTGCTGACACCAAGTCAGAGGATGAGATTAAGGAGCTTGCGGCATATGTGGATGGCAAGATGAGGAAGCTCGCGGGTGCTGCTGGTGATATGTCTGTCGGCAGTGTGGCAGTTCTTACAGCACTTGTAATTGCAGATGAGATGTCCAAGGCTAAGGAGGAAAAGGAGCTAGCCGAAAAGGCAAAGGAGCAATCCGAGAGTGATGCAAAATACTATCTTAAGATGTGGGATGATTCCAAGCAATCGTTCCGAAAATACAAGGATAGTGTCAGCCAGATGCACGACAAAACAAAAGAGGACGATGAGGCGCTTGAAGAGTTAAAACAGAAATGCAAGGAGTACGAAAGCACTTGCTTTGATTTGCAGATGGAGAACATTCAGCTGAAGAGCAAGTTAGAGAAAATGCAATGAATTTAAAGGCACTTAAGGTTTTAGAGTACAGCAAAATAAAAGAGATGTGGTCAGAGGAAGCTGTATCATCCATGGTTAAGGAAAAAATCATGGGTATGGAGCCTTATTTGGATGCCTATATTATCAAAGATGAATTGAGGTCAACGACTGAGGGCGTTGACCTTATTGTCAATAAGGGACCTTTGCCCATCTACAGCATTTATGATGTGAGCAGGGATATTACGCTTGTCAAGAAGGGCGGTGTTTTGTCTATGAGAAGTCTGCTATCAATATCATATAATCTTAAGACCTGCGGTAGAGTCAGAACATTCTTAAAGGGTGAACTACCCGATATTCATGGGCTAATCGCAATGTCTGAGGTTCTCGATCCAGTCTTAAATCTTTCAGAAGAAATCGACAGATGCATCCTGTCAGAAGACGAGATGGCAGATTCAGCTTCAAGGGAGCTTGCTAGAATAAGACGAGAGATAATAAGGACGGGAGAGCAGATAAAATATAAGCTGGAAAAAATGGCAACCTCTGAAGCAAGTCGCTCTGTATTGCAAGAGGGAATTGTAACCATGAGGGATGGACGCTATGTTTTGCCAGTAAAATTGGAGCAGGCATATAGGGTTCCAGGAATCGTGCACGACAGGTCCAAGGGTGGCAAAACTCTATTTATAGAGCCACAAGTAATTGTAAACCTAAACAATGAATTGAAAAATTTGCAGCTTGCGGAAGAAGCTGAGATAGCTAGAATTTTGCAGGAATTATCGGCTACTGTCGCTTCTTATGACAAGATAATTTCAAACAATCAGAAAATCCTCATAGACATGGATTATATAATGTCGAAATCGAAATTATCCATAAATATGGAAGCTTCTGAGGCAGAACTTGTCGACGATAAGATTATATCAATAATTGCTGGGAGACACCCACTTCTAAATGAGAAAAATGTAGTCCCAATAACCGTATCTATCGGCGAAAACTATAATACGCTCATAATCACAGGACCTAACACGGGCGGAAAGACTGTCAGCTTAAAGACAGTTGGATTATTTGCACTTATGACACAGACGGGGCTTCATATTCCAGCTGAATACGGGAGCAAGCTTCATGTATTCTCAAATATATTTGCAGATATAGGGGATGAGCAGAGTATTGAGCAGAGTCTTTCCACCTTTTCTTCACATATGAAAAACATAGTTGAAATTGTTGAAACTGCAGATGATGATTCACTTGTGTTGCTGGATGAGCTAGGCGCTGGGACAGATCCGACTGAGGGTGCAGCGCTAGCAATTTCAATAATTGAGAAATTGCGGAACGCAAAAGCTCTCGTGCTTGCGACTACGCACTACAGCGAGATAAAGAAATACGCGATTGCCACAAAGAGTGTTGAAAATGCCTCGATGGAGTTTGATATAGATACATTGAGCCCGACATACAGGCTCATAACGGGTATACCGGGCAAGTCTAAGGCATTTGAAATAAGTAGGAAGCTTGGGCTTTCTGACGATGTCATAGATAGGGCAGAAGAACTTGTAAATACAGATGACATCAAGTTTGAGGACTTGCTAGGCAATCTCGAAGAATCGAGGAAGCAGGCTGAGGACGAAAGAGATGAAGCCATAATGATAAATCTGGCTATGAAGAAAAAGCAGTCTAAGATTGATCAAAGTATGGCGAGAATTGAAGATGAGCGTAGGCGGATCTTAGAAGATGCAAAACGGGAAGCCAGAGAAATTCTAAACGATGCGCGAAATACCTCGAAATCTGTTCAGAAGGAGCTAAACAAACTTTCGCTAAATCAGAGCCTTGGAGAGAGGAACAAAATAATTCAGGAGGGTAGACGCCGGATAGGTGTGGCTGAAAAAGCCCTTAAAGCACCTCTTGTAAGGAAGGTGAATGCTGAGCCGGTTTCTGTAGATCAGCTGGAGGAAGGTATGAGGGTTAAACTTCTAACCATGGATCAAAATGGCACTATTATTAATCTCCCAGACGGCAAGCAGGAGCTGCTAGTTCAGGTAGGTGCGATCAAGGTTAAGGCTAAGTTATCAGATATTGCAATAATTGTAGATGGAAGCAAGCCAAAGTCAAAATCGAACCAAAGATTGCCGCAAAGCACGCAGAGTGTTAGGCCATCAAAAGCTTCTTTGTACAGCTCAAAGTCTATGCACATAAGTCCGAAGATTGACGTTAGAGGATTAAACCTTGAGGAGGCTATTATGAGGGTTGAGAAATACATTGATGATGCGTTCATCGCAGGTCTTGACAAAACAATAGTCGTACACGGACGGGGTGAAGGTATTTTGCGCGATGGAATACGGCGTAGACTAAGGAGTAATAAACATGTTGCCTCACTTGAGAAACCCGAATATAATGAGGGTGGCGAAGGAGCTACAATTGTGGTAATAAATAAGAATGGATAAAATTCTGGAAAGATAATGAATCACTAGATGTAACTATATCAGGACATAATAATTTAAGGAGTGGATATGATAAATTATAGAGAAGAGATAGCGAAAATATTGGACGAAATTATTGAAGGACTATCTAAGGAAGAAATTTTTGAAATGCTTGAGGTACCTGCTAATGAGGAAATGGGTGATTTTGCGCTCCCGTGTTTCAAGCTAGCAAAAGTTATGAGGAAGGCACCACCGCTAATTGCAAAAGGTATAGCTGAAAAACTCTCAGAGCACAAAATGTTTGAAAAGGTTGAGCAGGTGAATGCATATGTGAATATGTTCCTTTCAAAGGAGGATCTGCTTTCTCACGTAGTTGGTGAGATTATCGAAGATGGGGCGGATTTTGCGAATTCCGACGAGGGGCATGGAAAGACTGTAATTGTCGAGTTTTCATCACCTAATATCGCAAAGCCGTTTCACATTGGACACATCAGATCAACCGTTATTGGTAACTCAATCAACCTCATATACAAAGCACTGGGCTACGATGTTGTAAGAATCAATCATCTCGGCGACTACGGTACTCAGTTCGGTAAGATGATAGTTGCATATAGGCACTGGGGAAATGAAGAAGAGGTTAAGGCGCAGCCTATTCAGACTTTACTTCATTACTATACGAAGTTCCACGAAGAAGCTGAGAATGATCCTAGCCTTGATGATGAAGCTCGTGCAACATTTACAAAGCTTGAGCATGGCGAGGAAGAGGAAGTTAAGCTTTGGCAGTGGTTCAGGGATGAGTCTTTGAAGGAATTTAACAGAGTTTATAATATGCTAGGAATTGAGTTTGACTCGTACAAGGGAGAGAGCTTCTACTCCGATAAAATGCCTAGATTTGTTGAGATGCTTAAGGACAAGGGGCTCTTGGAGGAATCTCAGGGAGCAAACATAGTAAATCTTGAGGACAAGGGTCTTGGTGTTGCACTTATAACAAAGAGTGACGGATCTACGCTTTATATTACTCGTGACATAGCTGCCGCAGTATATAGAAAAGAAACCTATGATTTCTACAAAAATATCTACGTTGTGGCATCTCAGCAGAATCTGCACTTCCAGCAGTGGATTCAAATCATTGAAATGCTTGGATACGAGTGGGCAAGGAGCTGTGTTCATGTTCCATTTGGTCTTGTGAGCCTAGAGGACGGCACGATGTCAACCCGTGAAGGCAGGGTAGTATTCCTCGAGGATGTTTTGAATAAGTCAATCGAGAAGACTAAGGAAATAATAATGGAGAAAAATCCAGAAGGACTAGATATCGACAAGATTGCCAAGGATGTCGGAATCGGTGCAGTAATCTTCCAGGAGCTTTCAAATAATAGGATTAAGGATTATGTTTTCAGCTGGGATAAGGTGCTCAACTTCGACGGCGAGACAGGCCCTTATGTTCAGTATACCCATGCAAGGGCATGTTCACTATTGAGAAGAGGCGAAGTGGGGGATGGCTATTTTGTTGACGTGGATTATAGCAAGCTGACGGGCGATGCTGCTTTCAGACTGGCTAAGCTCCTCTATCAATTCCCTGATATTGTCAAGGATGCCGGCGCAAAATATGAGCCTTCGATTGTAACACGACACGTTGTAAATATAGCTCAGGCATTCAACAGGTTCTATCATGATGAGCATATTTTGGTGGATAACGAAACTGAGAAAAAGGCTAAGCTCGCACTTGTTTATGCAACAAAAGAGTCAATTGCTAAGGGTCTTTCACTTCTAGGCATTGTGGCGCCTGAGAAGATGTAGGTGATTCCATGAGGTATGAAGGCAGTATTTATAGACCGCCGAGTGAGGCTTACAGCTTGCTGATTCAGGTAACTATAGGTTGTTCGCATAATACATGCACTTTCTGCACAATGTTCAAGGATAAGAAGTTCAGAGTAAGACCGATTGAAGAAGTGATTGAGGACCTTGAAATTGCGAGGCAAACATATCCTGTAGTCGAAAAAATATTCTTGTGTGACGGTGATGCTCTCTGTCTTTCGAACGAAAAACTAATGAGAATTCTTACGAGGATCTCAGAGCTTTTTCCTGAGTGCAAAAGGGTTTCTGTATATGGAACAGCAAGAGATATAAATCGAAAATCGGATGCGGAGCTAAAGGAGCTTCTCGATGCAGGCATAGAGATGATTTACATGGGTGCCGAATCGGGGAGCCAGGAGGTACTCGATAAGATACACAAGGATGTTACGGTTAGGGAGCAGATTGACGCAGTAAAAAAGGCTGAGAGAGTTGGAATCAAGATGTCGGTAACCTTTATTTCTGGGCTTGCAGGCCTTGAGGGCTGGGAGAACCATGCGATTGAAACAGGGAAGATGATAACGGAGATGAATGCATCGTATGCTAGCCTTTTGACGCTTATGCTTGATCCTGCCGCTCCAATTATGAATGATATCAATTCTGGAGAAATGACACTGTTGACTCCAGAACAGGTTGTCGGTGAAACCTATCTTTTGTTGGAAAATGCAACGCCGAAGAAATCATGCGTTTTCAGGTCAAATCACGCATCGAACTATATTTCTTTAAGGGGGAATCTTCCAGAAGATAGACAGAGGATGCTCGCTCAGCTTAAGGTAGCGATGGAAAACACGGGACTATTAAAGGATGAGAGATTTAGAATGCTGTAGCGGAATTTAAGTCTTGTGTCGACATAGTATTGGTTGATATAGCAGGAGTAGATTACTGCGAATATGTGGACCATCGTTTCGAGTTACCGAGATAATAAGCTTGCAGTTAAAGATAAGAGTTAAGTAGAATAGTTAAGGAGAATAGCTTGAGTAATAAAAAGCAAAGCATGAAATTAGGGAATCATATAAACGACAGAATAGGTGAATTTCTTGTAGGTCATTTAGATAGTTATATTTTTGATGAGCTTTCGGATGATTTTCTAAAGAAAAACGGGTTTTTTGAGATTCTTTCAGGAGTGCCTGTGCCTGTTCGCAAAGATGATATGGTCAATCTTTCAATCAAGAAAATTTGCATAAATATGGCATTTGTAATAGGATGTGACGCAAATTTTAGATATAGAGATAATTATATTGAATTTATCAAATTGAATTACGGATTGGATTTTGGGATGTATCTCGTCCAAGAGGGCGTTGATGTGGCGGGAAAAAATGATTTTGATTATGCATGCATAATGTTCAGAGCTGCCTTCCTGATAAATCCAGAAAACGTGGATGCGATATATTGCTATGGCAGGGCTTGTGCCGATGCTTATCAAAAGGGCGGAAGTGAGGCATTCGTTGGTGCATTTAAGGCTGAGGCTATTGAGGCATTTGAGAAAACAACGCTCAAAAGACCAGATTTTAAGGAGGGCTTTTACTACCTAGGCTATGCCTACATGAATTTGGGACTATACATCAAGGCGAAATTAACTTTTGAAGAATTTAAAACACTCGCTGAGAAGGAACTCGCCGAGCTAAGCAATTCAGATGAGCCGGATGCTGAAACGAAAGAGGATCTCATGTCTGTCATAAAGGAGGCTGAGGATTGGATTTCTCAGCTCGAGGAGCCTGTTAAAATCGAGGAAGGCTATAATATGGTGATGTCTGGTAGATACAGTGAGGGCATAGAAATTTTGTCGCAGTACACAGGCAGAGAGGAGTACAAAACATTTTGGCCTATGTGGTACTATCTCGGTGTCGCATACAAAGAAATCGACATGCAGGATATGGCAGAGGCGGCATTCATCTCGGTGCTAAGGGTTTCCCCGTCCAACCTATATGCGATGGAGGAACTGGTGCATCTCTACAAGAGCCAGGGTAGAAGCGATATGGTAGAAAAGTATGAGAACAAAATGGCTCTCGTGCAAGAAAATATTGAGAAGGACCGCTCTGATGCGAAAGAGATGAAATCTCAAGATAAAAACACCTTGAGTTAATATGCATGATGAATTGAACTACGGGAGGATTGTGAGTTTCACATAGGAGCGTGTTTCACCCGTGTAGACAGATGTGTCGGATGTGAATTAACTCAGTATTGAATTTCCCAAATAGAGAGGTTATAATGGAAGATATTTTAAGCAAAGGAAAACTTTTTGTCATTTCAGGGCCTTCGGGTGCAGGTAAGGGGACAATAATCAAAGAGTTGTTGTCACAAATTGAAGATGTTAAGTTGTCGGTTTCTGCGACAACCCGAAACCCTAGACCTGGCGAAATAGATGGAGTGAACTACTATTTTGTTGAACTAGATAAGTTCCAGAAAATGATTGAGGCTGAAGAGTTTCTCGAATATGCGAGGGTGTATGAGAATTTTTACGGCACGCCTAAGGAGAAGGTGCTAAGACAGCTGGATGAGGGCTATGATGTGATTCTCGAAATCGATATTCAGGGAGCGATGAATGTAAAAAAAGCATTTCCTAAGGCTGTGTTTATTTTTATTTTGCCGCCTTCGATGACGGAGCTGCGCAGGAGGATTACTGGAAGGGGTTCTGAAACAAAAGAGGTAATTGATCTCAGGATGAGCAAGGCTTTGGGTGAGCTTTCTTATATGGCACAGTACGACTACTGTGTTGTGAATGGGGAAGTTCAAGAAGCGGTAAACAGAGTGAAATCTATAATAGTCGCAGAGCACTCGAAGGTTTCTTCGGATATTGAGGCAATCTTGAATAGCTTTGAGAATGAAAATTAAGCAATTTTGAATAGCTTTAACAATGAAAATTAAACAATTATGAATAGTTATTGAAAAATCACATGATTGTTAAGAGTTTTGAGGAGGAAGATTAAATGTTATATCCATCTGTAAATCAGACAAGAGATAAGGTTGATAGCAGGTACACACTTGTGATTTTGGCTGCAAAAAGGGCTAGGGACATCGTTAATGGATATCCTGTTTTAACGCAAACTGAGAGCAATAAGCCAGTTACACTTGCAGCTGCGGAAATTGCCGAGGACATTATTACATACGAGAAGTAGGTCTTTTCATGTTTAAAAAAATTAGAAAATTTAAAAATGAAATTAATCAAGCAGAAGTAAAAAAGTTGTTAACGAATTCAAGGCGTGGGATTTTAGCGATGAATGGAGATGACGGTTATCCTTATGCTATACCTTTAAATTATTTATATGATGAAGCTGAGGAAAAAATATTTTTTCACGGGGCTAAGGCAGGCTATAAGGTTGATTGTCTAAAATCATCGGACAAGGTTTGCTTTACGGTCATAGGGAACGAAATGATTAGAGATGAGGAATGGGCTCCGTATATGCAGAGTGCAGTAGTATTCGGTAGATGCAAACTAATTGACGATAAGCAAACTGCCATGAAGAGGCTCAAAGACTTTGCGATGAAATATTACCCTAGGGAGGATATGGTTCTTGATGGAATTAAGGCATCCGGCGAGGCTACGCAGATGTTTGAGATAGACGTTGAGTACATGACAGGTAAGGAAGTACAGGAGAAATAGCCCAGCAGAGCATTCTAAAAATGCAAAGATTAAAATAAGAAAATTTAATATGCATAATATAAAACGAAGCTAAGCACTTACAATTGTAGGTGCTTTTTTATCAAAATAAAGATATATTGGCAGTGTAATTATAGCTGTAATAAGAAAGAAACATCTAATTATAGAGCATTTTCAGATTTTTAGCCCAAGCTATTTCGTCGTCCCTGTTACCAGGTCTGTTGTATTCCCAGAAAAAATATATACTCTGCTTGGAAACCGTAAAAATTCTAATTGTTCTAATTTTTGAGGAACGATTAGGATTGATTTATCCTAGTATTTGCTGTACAATACTCTGAAAGGGAGGTTATGAATATGAATATAAATACAGATACACTTGTTTCTATTTCAGAAGCAAATCAAAATTTTTCCAAAGTGGCTCGGATCGTTGATAAATACGGTTCAGCTGTAATTTTAAAAAATAATTCTCCTCGTTATGTTATTTTGGACTTTTCGAAAACTGAAGAAGTTTGCACACCTGCTGACGATGAAGTTATGGCTTTGTCCGATATTTTTATTAAACGGAATAAGAAGGTTTATGAGGAGTTAGCCAAATGAAATATCTGACAAAAAATCAGATTATTACACTTCATAAAGTTTTGATTGAGACTAGCGGAGGAGTTTTAGGTATAAGAGATGAAGGGTTGCTTGATTCTGCAATCAAAACACCACTCCAGACTTTTGAAAATATCGAACTTTATCCATCTACCCTTGATAAAGCTATGCGACTAGCCTATGGTATTATTAAAAACCATCCATTTATTGATGGCAACAAGAGAGTTGCTACACATGTAATGCTAATATTTCTTGAGTTAAATGGGATAAAGTTGTCTTACAAGGATGAGGAGTTGATTGATATCATTTTGAAAGTTGCTTCAAGTCATTCTAATGAAAGTGAGCTTTATAACTGGATTGACAAGCATCAAGTATAATATGCCCGTATATTACAAACACGTTTTTTTGAAAAATTATTACAGAGAAATAAAATAGCTGTGCAGCACTGAAATTAAGTGTGCACAGCTATTTTGCTAGATAAATTTATTGAGAGTTTAAACTCTAAGATTCTCTTAATTCATATAATTATTGGTCTTTAGACTGCATCTGTCTGTATTCTTTTTCAGTCATAATGTCGCTAACCTTCATATTGACAGAAGTAACATTAAGACCAGTCATTTCGCGAACCTTTTCTCTGATAGTATCTTTTACCTTTGTGAAGATTCTAGGAGCACTCTGTCCGTATTCAAGTATTGCTTTTAAATCAACAACTACGTTGTTTTCGTCAACTTCAACGCTAACGCCCTGAGTGTTGGTATCTGTGCTTGAAGCAAATGCTTCGGTGATACCTGAAAAGAATCCACCCTTAAGCTCAAGAACTCCGGGGATATCTCTTGCAGCAAGTGCTGCAATTTTCTCAATTACATAGTCATCAAATTTAAGAGTATCTGTTCTCTTTTCAATTTCTTTTTCTTCTTTTTTCTCCTCAATCTTGTCCTGAATTGAATCAGTTGCCTTTTCTATAACGTTTTTGTCTTTTTCGTTTGTGTTAGCCATAATATTCCTCCATTTTGATAGGCCATAGGCCCTTTAAATAACATCTATCTAAAATTTATAATTAAAAATTTTATATCTTAAACGACTATATTTCTAAAAGATAAAACTGCATTAGTTAAAACATGATTATATGAGCGATCATTTATTTGAGTAATCTTTTCAACAAATGGTACACCCAAAGCTCCTTATCCTTGTACTGACCATATATAAAACCAGCTCCAGTGAGCAGGATTATCAAAATAGTCTCCCAGAATCCTAGGATAATAAAGCATAGTGCTATAATCAGTCCGATTAACGTGAGAACCACAGTATTTGGATGATCCTTATACATCCTCATGAATAGACAATCCTTTTTTTCAGTAGCTTTATCACATTGGTCGCTATTGTTTGGCTTGCTTGAACTACTCGAACTTTGCTTTTGTTTCCCTGCAGCAGAGGCGGTAGTATTCTGTTTTGTGTTCTTCTTTGTTTCTTGATTTGACATTCCGACCTCCTTTACTGAATTGACATTGAATTTGATCCGTCGTTTGCAATATCGTCTGTAGCACGATCATTTCGTTCGTCTAGAGTGATATGAACATCCGCGATATCTTTTCCAATGAAGTTATTGATGTCCGTTCTGAGCTTTTCTTTAATTTCTAGAGAAAGACCTGAAAGATCATGTACTCGGTAAACGCCAGCTCTTGCCTTTGCTATAATTTTCTTGTTGTTTCCGTCGAGTATTTTGCAGCTGACCTCTGGATCCTTAAGCGATGTAAATTGTCGTAAAGACCTAAGAGCATATGCCTCGATGGCATCGTCTGTTAAAATAACTTTACCATCCTGGTCAACAAGGATTAAGCTGCTTCTCGATGATGCTCTCATAAGAGTTGATATCAACAAAATAACTGCTCCAAGTACCACAAGCCCGCTCACAATTGCAATAATGTATGTGCCGTAATCTGTAGCGGAAAACGCCAGAAAACTTGTCTGGGTTTTTCCCAAGTTCAACCCTAACAATGGCGAATATCCCTCAAGAGAAATAAATGTAAACACACTCATTATTATCACCAAAATTGCGAAAATAATTCTTATTGATTTAATAAATTTTGACAAGGACTACACCTCCTAAACTTCTTTACTTTAAGTCAATTTTTAATAAGAATCAAAGCGATTGATAATTATATTATGCCCGATAAAGCAAGAATTAAACATTTTTGGGGAATAAATATTTTGGACGAAAGTCGCCCTTGACATCAAAGCAATTATCAAGTAAAATACATAGCGTACAAAGAAGAAGATATCCACCTTCTCACCGCGAGGGGCATTTTATCTGCGGATAGTCCGACAGATTATTTTGTTACTGAAGCAGGTTCATAAGAATTAGTTTACAAGGCAAAGTGCATAACATCTATGTAATGCTAGTTATGCAGTTTGTGCAAAACTTATGAAACGATGAGAATGGACGGATACTTCAGTGTCTGTCTTTTTTATATATAGGAGGTAATAAAAATTAGCAAAAATAAAACCAAAATCAACGAAGAGATTCGTGAAAATGAGCTGAGAGTAATTGACGAAACCGGCACAATGATTGGTGTTATTTCAAGAAGTGAGGCTCTATCTCTTGCAGATGATAGAGGACTTGATTTGGTAAATGTTTCGCCAAATGCAAATCCACCTGTTTGCAAGCTGCTCGATTACGGTAAGTACAGATATGAGCAACAGAAAAGAGAAAAAGAAGCTAAGAAGAAACAGGTTAGCATTCAGGTTAAAGAGATAAGGCTAAGTGTTTCGATAGAGGAACACGATTTGAATGTAAAAGCTAAGACGGCAACTAAATTTCTTAAGGGTGGGAATAAGGTCAAGGTTAGCTTAAGGTTCAGAGGTCGTGAGAGAAATCATGTACCGCAAGCCCAAGAGGTAATGAGAAATTTTGCAGAAATTATTTCCGAATATGGTGAGATTGAAAAAAATCCTAAAATGGAAGGTAGAAGTCTTATCATGTTCATTTCACCTAAGACTGATAAGTAAGAGTATAATTTGATTAGGCTCTGAAAATTAGAATTTTTGGACCTCAAGGACTTGACGAAAAATCGGGATTTGAGGACCTGGCAAACAGATGAAAGACGGATAAATTCAGAGAAACCGAAGCAGCAATTGAAACGCAATAGCCAATCGAAGGCGGGTGTTTTGTGCCATGCTGCAAGGATATGAGGAGGAATAAAAATGGCAAAGAATAAGATGAAATCCCACAGAGGGGCAAAGAAAAGACTTAAGTTAACAGGTAGCGGAAAAATTAAGAGATTTAAGGCATTTAAGAGCCACATCCTTACCAAGAAGGCTGCTAAGAGAAAAAGAGGTCTGAGGAAGTCAACGATAGTTACATCTGCAGATCACAAGAGAATGCTAAGGGCAATGGGTAAATAGGAGGTAAGAAATGGCTAGAGTTAAAGGTGCTGTAAACGCAAAGAAAAAACATAAGAAAATTTTAAAACAGGCTAAGGGCTTTTATGGGGCAAAGAGCAGAACTTTTAGGGCTGCAAACCCTGCTGTTATGAGGTCGCTACGTTCGGCTTATATAGGAAGAAAACAAAAGAAGAGACAGTATAGACAGATGTGGATTGCAAGAATCAATGCCGCTGCAAGGATGAACGATATTTCTTACAGCAAATTGATGAACGGACTTAGAAAAGCTAATATTGATATTAACAGAAAAATGCTTTCTGAGCTTGCAATTCATGATGCAAAGGCGTTCACTACGCTCTGCGAAACTGCAAAATCTGCGCTTAAATAGAATTTTATGGGGAGGGGCAATTTGTCGCTCCCTATTTTTTGAGGATTTTTGATATGTTAAAAGGGAAAAACGTAATCCTAGGTGTCACTGGAGGCATTGCGGCATACAAAATAGTTGGGCTGGCGAGTGCTCTTGTGAAGCAGGGGGCTTCAGTCAATGTCTTGATGACAGAAGCGGCAACGCATTTTATCACTCAGGATACTTTTGAAGCTATTACGAAAAACAAAGCGATTGTTGACACTTTTGATCGCAATTTTGAATATGAGGTTGAACATATTGCACTTGCGAAGAAGGCGGATATATTCTTGGTTGCGCCTGCGACGGCGAATACAATCGCTAAGCTCGCACACGGCATTGCTGACAATATGCTGACGACGACTTTTCTGGCTTGTACATGTCCGAAGATGGTCGCACCTGCGATGAATACCGAAATGTATAATAACGAAGTTACGCAAGAGAACATGGATAAGCTAGAATCCATGGGTGTAACAGTGATTCCAGCGGATTCGGGTCGTCTGGCTTGTGGCGATACGGGTATCGGGAAGATGCCAGAGCCGGAGCTACTTCTTGCTTATATTGAAAAGGAGATAGCAAGAGAGAAGGATATGGAAGGGATGCACGTTCTTGTGACGGCTGGCGCGACGAAGGAGCCACTTGATCCTGTAAGATTTATAACTAATCATTCAACTGGCAAGATGGGTTTTGCCATTGCAAAGGAATGCATGCTAAGAGGAGCAAAGGTTGTGCTTTGCAAGGCCTCAACTTCTTCTACTCCACCTGAGTTTGTTGACATCATTGATACGCCGACATCTGCGGAGATGTTTGAGGCGTGCAAGAGATATGGTAGAGGTGCTGATTTTATTATTAAGGCTGCGGCTGTTTCGGACTACAGACCGGCTGAGGTTGCTGAAAATAAAATGAAGAAGAAGGATGGCGATCTTTCAATTAGCCTAGAGAGAACGGTAGACATCCTCAAATATCTCGGCGAGAATAAGAGCCCTTCTCAGGTAATCTGTGGCTTTTCTATGGAAACCGAAAATCTGATAGAGAATTCAACGGCTAAGCTTCATAAGAAGCATGCTGACCTGATTGTAGCAAATAATTTGAAGGACAGCGGCGCTGGGTTTGGAACGGATACTAACCTTGTAACTCTTATAACAAAAGATGGCTATGAGAGTCTAGAACTTCTGAGCAAAGCAGATGTTGCAAAAAACATTATCGATAAACTCATTGAAATTTCAAAGGTTAAGCATGGTGAATTGCCGCTCGAAGAATGATATTTTGTGCTAGAAGCAAATTGATTTTAGTGATAGCATCAAATTGATAGATATATTGAAAAAACATGGTGTAAATGCTATACTGATTCTAGAAGAAGTCACAAGGAGGACCATATGATTTATACAAAAGAGATTGAGGAGAAATGTATAGTCAACAAGGGAGCAAACCACGGCCCTGCTCCAATTCCTGAAGAGGGTAAATGGGTTAAGGCCAAGGATATTACAGATATTTCAGGGCTTACTCACGGTGTTGGCTGGTGTGCTCCACAACAGGGCGCATGTAAGTTAACTTTGAATGTAAAGGATGGAGTTATTCAGGAAGCTCTGATTGAATGTATCGGATGCTCGGGGATGACACACTCGGCAGCGATGGCAGGTGAAATTTTAACTGGAAAAACTATTCTTGAGGCGCTCAATACGGACTTAGTCTGTGATGCTATTAATACAGCTATGAGAGAGTTGTTCCTTCAGATTGTTTATGGCAGAACGCAGTCGGCATTTTCTGAGGGTGGACTTGCTGTTGGGTCAGGTCTTGAGGACCTTGGAAAGAATATCAGAAGCCAGGTTGCAACAATATATTCTACTGACCTTAAGGGACCTAGGTATCTCGAGGTTGCTGAAGGATATGTAGTTGAGCAAGCTCTTGATGAAGAAAATAATATCATCGGCTACAAATATGTAAACTTAGGTAGGATGCTTGAGCTCATAAAGTCAGGGAAGCCACATAAGGAAGCTTTTGAGGAAGCTAGCGGCACCTATGGCAGATATGATGAGGCTGTTAAGTACATCGATCCAAGGCATGAATAGGAGGTAGACTGATGGTTAATTTTGAAAATTACGAAAGACGTATTGATAAGATTGAAAAGGTGATGTCTGAGCACGGGATAAAGGACCTTGAGGATGCTAGACAAATTTGTGTTGACAGAGGATTCGACCCTTTAGAGCTTGTTAGAGGCGTTCAGAGAATATGCTTTGATGACGCATGCTGGGCGTATACTCTAGGTGCAGCGATTGCCATCAAGAAGGGTGCACTTACTGCTGTTGAAGCAGCTAAGGCTATCGGTGAAGGCTTACAGGCTTTCTGTGTTCCTGGATCTGTTGCAGAGGATAGAAAAGTTGGAATCGGCCACGGGAACTTGGCATCAATGCTTCTGGATGAGAAGACCGAATGTTTCTGCTTCCTTGCGGGACATGAGTCTTTTGCAGCTGCAGAGGGTGCGATTGGTATCGCAAATTCTGCAAATAAAGTAAGGCAGAAACCGCTTAGAGTTGTTTTGAATGGACTCGGCAAAGACGCTGCACAGATTATTTCTAGAATCAATGGTTTTACTTATGTAGGAACAAAGTTTGATTATCATAGTGGAAACCTTGAGGTTGTTGAGGAAATTCAGTATTCAAAGGGCGAACGTGGTAAGGTTAAGTGTTTTGGCGCTGATGATGTAAGAGAAGGTGTTGCGATAATGCACTATTCAGGCGTTGATATTTCGATTACTGGAAACTCAACCAATCCTACAAGATTTCAGCATCCGGTTGCAGGAACCTACAAAAAGGAAAAGCTTGAGAAGGGCGAGAAGTATTTTTCAGTAGCTTCTGGTGGAGGAACTGGAAGAACATTGCATCCTGACAACATGGCGGCAGGACCTGCTTCCTATGGTATGACGGATACAATGGGAAGAATGCACTCAGACGCTCAGTTTGCTGGAAGTTCATCAGTGCCAGCTCACGTTGAGATGATGGGCTTCATTGGAATGGGAAATAACCCTATAGTCGGAGCAACTGTGGCTATGGCGGTCGCTGTTCAAGAAGGCAAATAAATTATTATTAATTTAAGTAAAAGAATTATATAGTAAACCTAATTAAAAATAGTAAGAAGTAATGATTAATTGTAAGGAAGATAGATAGATGGAATATTTTTTGAGTCACATAGGATATATAATAATAGCGGCCTTAGTCATTGCAGGCATTGGGTTTGCGCTTGTTTATTTTGGCGACAAAAATAGCGATGGACAGGGCGTTCAGGGCGGCTGTGGCATGGGATGTGCTGGCTGCGGATCTGCATCTTCCTGCGGTATTAATGAAGACGATATTAAAAAAATAGAACAAAATATTGCTTTAAGCGAGAGTAGCGAAAAGTAAGAAAGCGTAAGACGCAGAAAGAGTAGGAACGTTATGAAAAAGTTAATTGTTTTGGCGATTTCTATCGCTATGGTTTTGGGTATGGCTACAATGCTATCAGGCTGTGGTAACAAGGACAAGAGTGACGACAAGAAGGACGGAAAGCCCGTAGTTGCGGTTGTTGTTGCTGATGGATTTGGGGACAGATCATTTTACGATTCTGCAAAGGCTGGTCTTGACAAGCTTACAGATGAGAAAATCATTGAGCCGATGACAATTGAGTGCAGAGGTGAAAACTTTGAACAGCAGATGAGAAATGCAGCTGATAAAGCAGACGTTATCATCCCTGTAGGTTGGCAGTTTGACGCAATTGAAAAGGTTGCAGCAGATTACCCTGATAAGAAGTTCGTATGGGTAGATAATGCAGGAAACAAGAATCATGACAACGTTCTTTATATTAACTATGCACAGAACGAAGGATCATACCTGGTTGGATATATCGCAGCTAAGATGAGCAAGACTGGTACAATCGGAGCAGTTGGCGGCGTAGACCAGGATACTATCAATGACTTTATAGTTGGCTATGAACAAGGAGCAAAGAAAGCAAATCCTGATATCAAGGTAGTTAAGAATTATGTTGGCGACTTTGAGGACCCTGCAAATGGTAAGGAATGTGCACAGGCTCTTCATAACAAGGGTGCTGACGTAATCTTTGCAGTTGCTGGAAATTCAGGCTCAGGTGTAATCGAATCAGGTAAGGAGGACGGATATTTTGTTATCGGTGTTGACTCAGATCAGAAGTACATCGCTCCTGAAACAATTATTTGCTCAATGGTTAAAAATGTTGATAAGTCAATATACGATGTTGTTAAGGACTACGTTGAGAATGACAAGTTTGAAGGTAATCGTACTTGGGTAGCTGATATGGCAACTGGATTTATATCTGTTGCATATGGCGAAAAGGATGCTCCTCAGCAAATTTCAGATGATATCAAGAAGGAAGTTGAGGATATTCAAAAGCAGATTATTGACGGTGACATCAAGGTGGATACAGCTAGGAAGTAAGACTGCTGTTGTCAGATTTAATATGTGAAAGTGTAAAGGCTCCCTGCAGAGATGTTAGGGAGCTTTTAAGGAGTATGGTCTTTTGAAAACAAATAACATAGATAATATTGTAGAATTTAGGAATGTGTCCATGCAATTTCCTGGAGTTTTGGCTAATGATGATGTAAGTCTTGGGATAAAATCTGGCGAGATATTTGCACTTGTTGGTGAAAACGGAGCTGGCAAAAGCACATTGATGAATATTCTATATGGTATCAATAATCCTACAAGTGGAGAAGTATACATTAAGGGTAAGAAAGTAGATAATTTTAGTCCGACAGAAGCCATTGAAAATGGAATTGGCATGGTGCATCAACACTTTATGCTCGTTCCGTCATTTACGGTAGCTGAAAATATTGTGCTGAGCAAAGAACCTCGAAAAGCAGGCTTCATATATAATCAGTCAAAGTCAATAGAGATTACAGAAAACTTAGTAAAAGAATATGGACTTCAGGTAAACCCAAGGGATATTGTAAGTGAAACAAGCGTAGGAATTCAGCAGAGAGTTGAAATTTTGAAAACCCTTTATCGAGGTGCGGATGTTCTCATACTTGATGAACCGACAGCTGTGCTCACTCCAAGTGAAACAAAAGAGCTTTTTGATGTAATTAGAAGAGTTGTTAAGGAACTCGGAATGACGGTGATAATAATCACACATAAACTCTATGAAGTTATGGCAATATCCGACAGAGTAGGCGTAATGAGACAGGGTAAGCTCGTAGGTGTAAACGAAACAAAAGATGTCGATGAAAAAAAACTTGCCTCAATGATGGTTGGTAGAGAAGTTCTTCTGGAAAAACTTGAAAAAACAAACAATTTTGGTAAGACAAAAATCAAGGTGGACAACCTATATGTTGCGGATAATCGAGGATTACCTTCTGTAAACGGCGTAAATTTTGAAATCAGAGAGGGCGAGATACTGGGGATAGCAGCAATCGAGGGTAACGGTCAAAGTGAACTTGTGGAAGCAATTACGGGACTTAGACATATCGAGTCGGGTCATGTTTATATAGAAGATAAAGATGCAACAGGACTAGATGCTAGACAAATAAGAAGTACGGGGGTTGCACACATTCCTGAGGATAGAATCAGTACTGGTGTCAGCGGTCCATCATCAATACTTGAAAATCTCATCATTGGAAAAGAGCGAAAAAGGGAGTTTTCGGTCAAGGGCATTCATCTGCGACAATCATCAATAAGGCGCTATGCCGACGATTTGTTTAAAAAGTTCGACATAAGAGGAGCTGGAGTGGACACAAGGGTGGATTCGTTATCTGGTGGTAATATGCAGAAGGTTGTAGTCGCAAGAGAATTTTCATATGATACCCCGATACTTGTGATTTCACAGCCAACGAGGGGTGTTGATATTGGAGCGATGGAATTTATTCACAACAAAATAGTCGAGAAGCGTAACAACGGCGCAGCTATTTTGCTTGTAAGTGCAGACCTCGACGAAGTTTTTAGACTAAGCGACAGGATAATAACTATGTATGAAGGCAGGATTACGGGAGAATTTAATTCTGGAGAAATAAGCAAGATGGAAATTGGTTATTATATGACTGGTGATAGGAGGGAAGGCAATGATGAATAAGCTAAAAGTCAATTATTCTTATATGATTTCACTAACCTTGAGTATTGTAATTGCCCTCCTAATAGGAGCAATACTTATAATCGCGACAGGTCATAATCCTTCAGAGGGCTATGGAGCAATGCTTGAGGGAGTTTTTGGGAATAGTAGGGTTCTCGGAAATACGATAGCCAAGTCACTAAACCTATGTCTTACTGCCCTTGCTATGGCTGTTGCAGCTAAGGCAGGAATGTTTAACGTAGGAGGAGAAGGGCAGTTATACCTTGGAGGTCTTGCAGCGACAATGGTTGGAGTTATATTTCAAGATTTGTCGCCTGTTGTGGTAATCCCATGTGCTCTGATTGCAGCTACAGTTGTTGGTGGTGCATTTGCGTGGATTCCTGCCTGGCTCAGGGTCAAACTCAATGTAAGTGAAGTAATTACAACGATAATGCTTAACTCTGCAGCTATTTTTTTCTGTAAATATCTTGTAAATGGACCGCTTAAATCCACAGAGAAGGGTGTAGTTGCAGCAACGGAGAATGTTTATGCATTCAAGATGGCACAGCTCATACCAGCTTCAAATCTTACGACTGCATTATTTTATTCAGCGGCGATAGCATTTGCAGTCTGGTATATCATGGGGAAGACGACAGCGGGTCTTGAAATGAAGGTTACCGGGGAGAATCCAAGATTCTCGGGTTTTGTTGGACTTAAAAAGGATAAAATGATGATTTGGTCCATGATTGCTTCCGGTGCGATTTGCGGTATTGTTGGGATGATGGAGGTTTATGGAATACACGGCAGATTTACAGAGAACATAAGTAATGAGTTCTATTTTGACGGGATGCTTCTAGCTATGATAATGAATTACAATCCATTTGGAATAATCGCAATGAGCTTTTTCTTTGGGATATTGAAAATTGGGGCATATGCCATGGAATTGTCAACTGGTATTTCGGGAGAAATTTCACAAATAATTTTTTCGATAATTATATTTCTAATGGCAGCTCAGTCTGGATTCAAGCAGTATTTTAGTAATAAATTATCTAAAAATAAGGTGAAGGGAGATACAAATAATGGATAAATTATCAGCAATTTTCACCCTAGGTTTATTCCAAAATACATTGAGGACAGCTACACCTGTTATACTTGCCGCTTTGGGAGGTCTTCTCACGGAGCAAGCAGGGATAATGAACATAGGTATGGAAGGCATGATGCTGATTGGATGTTTTGCTGCGGTTGCGGTAAGTTATGCGATGGCAAATGCCCTTATGGGAGTGTTTGCAGCTGTAATGTGTGGCATCGTAATTGGAATTTTCTTTGCAGTATTTGTGGTTAAATTGAAGAGCGATGAATTTATAATAGGGATGGCACTAAATACATTTGCAGCTGGAACTACTGTTTTTCTACTGAGGTCAATCTTTGGTGTTAAGGGAACCTTCGCTGACAAGGGAATTGTGCCGCTACCAAGTGTAGAACTTGATTGGCTGCAAAGTATTCCAGTGATAGGGCCACTTTTAAATGGACATTCAATATTTGTATATATAACTTGGATATTAGTTTTTCTGGTTTGGTTTCTTCTCTACAAAACACCTTACGGATTTTGGATAAGAGCCGCAGGTGAACATCCAGAATCCCTTAGGACTGCAGGGATAAATCCAGATAGAATGAAATTCGTATCAAGCATACTCTGTGGAGTCTTGTGCGGTTTTGCTGGGGCACACCTCTCACTAGGGTATCTTACTATGTTCGCTGAGGGCATGAGTGCAAATCGTGGTTTTATTGCATTCGCTTGTGTTATTTTTGGTATGGCAAATCCTCCGAAGGTATTTATGGCTGCTCTTTTGTTCGGATTTCTAAATGCTCTTGGCTTGAGATTGCAAAGCGTCGGAATACCTCCTGATATTACAGCGATGACACCTTATGTTGTTACTGTTTTGATGCTGATTTATATAATAACTACGGGCGAATCGAAAAAAAGACGAAGGGCTAGACGATTGGTTGAAGAAGAGAAGGCTTAGATGAGATTTAAAAATAACATTTTGAATTTTGGATATCCTAGTTTATAATATCAGATACATTGACTTTTATAATTTAAAATAAGGGGGAGGGTTTATGAAGAAGAACAAAATAATTTTAACGACGCTACTTATAGTCATTGCGATGCTTGTCTTTACGGGCTGTAATGACGGCAACCTATATGAAAACAAAGATTTTTCAAATAACATGAAGCTTGGAAAGTACAAGGGCTTAAGTTATCAAAAGCCTGATACTAAGGTTAGTGATGAGCAGATACAGCAGTATATTGATTCAGATCTTGCTAGACACGCCACAAAAAAGAAGATAGAGGACAGCACTGTGGCAGTTGCTGACGGAGATTCGGTAAACATTAAGTTTGTAGGTAAGGTTGACGGCAAGGAGTTTGACGGAGGTAGCTCAGACAGCTTTAACCTAGTCATAGGACAGACTCCTATGATTGACGGTTTTTCAGAGGGCATAATAGGACATAAGGTCGGGGAAACTTTTACTGAAAATCTTGTTTTTCCTGAAAATTACAATGCGAAAAAGCTAGCTGGAAAACCAGTTGTATTTGAGATAACGGTTAATTATATAGAGAAATCCGAAAAACCTGAGCTTACGGATGAATGGGTTGCCAAGAATACTGAGTACAAAACAGTCGAGGAGTACAGGGCAGGTATTAGAGAAAAACTGGATATACAGCTACAACAAAGCACCAGCGGCAGAATAAAGGATAGCTTGCTGACCCAAGTTATGCAGTCTACTAAATTCAAGAATGTTCCTGATAAACTTGTGGACGTAGAATATGAGCGCAATCTTGATATTTTGGACAAAATAGTTCTATCAAAGCAGAAAATCAGTCTTAAGGATTATGCAAAATCAACCTTTGCTTCGGATAAAAGTGTTAAGGACCCTGAGAAGGAGCTGAAGAAAAAATTGCGAGAAGAGTCTAAAGAAATAGCTAAAAGAAAGATGGTTATCTACTCAATTGCAAAGAACGAGAAGATTGAGGTGACTGACGAAGATGCAGAGAAAATTTTCGATAGCACATTGAAAAACTTGAAAATGGACACAAAGAAGTTCGAAAAAGAGTACGATATGACTAAGAGCGAGGCTGTTGATTTATTTGATTATAAATATGCGGCACTTTATGATAAAGTACTCGAAAAAGTCATGAAGTTGGCTAAGGTTGACAAATAATTTCAGCTAAATTCAGCTAAATTTGACTGAAAATACGGAATAAAACAGATTTAATAAAATACAAATACATGCTATGCAAGGAGCGCTATATTGATTGTAAATACAGTCGATATAGCGTTTTTTCGTGTGATAGGAGTAACACGTTAGCTCCTACTTGATTCGATTTCGAACCATTTTCGGTTCCTGAAAATAGCAGCTTAGAAAATAATGTTCTAAAAAAAATACAAAAAACTATGTACATTATATTATTTATTATGTATAATTACTCCAGTTAAATGTTTTACTATTTCCAAGTTTACTCAATTAAAGAGAGGTGATCGGATGAGTTTTATGGATTTTTTAGGAAAAGTGGATGCATTTGTATGGGGCGTGCCAATGATTGCTATGATTTTGGGGACAGGCATTTTGCTCAGCATCAGAACAAAATTTATACAGATAAGGTGCTTGCCGAGGGCCCTTGTGTACATGTTTACAAATGAACCAGGAGCGGAAGGTGAGGTTAGTAGCTTTGGAGCTTTGTGTACAGCCCTTGCGGCGACTATCGGTACAGGTAATATTGTCGGAGTGGCCACTGCCGTTACAACAGGTGGACCTGGAGCATTATTTTGGATGATTGTGGCGGCGTTCTTTGGAATGGCAACAAAATACTCTGAGGGTGTTTTGGCTATAAAATACAGGGATGTTGCTGAGGATGGGCATTCTCTTGGCGGACCATTTCTATACATTGAAAAAGGGATGGGTCCTCAATGGAAATGGCTAGCAAAGGCTTTTGCCATTTTTGCTTGTTTAGCCGGTATTTTGGCCACTGGAACAACTACACAGGTCAATGGAATAGCCAATGCTGTTAAAGGCTTTGCCGACCCTGATAATTTGCATCTTGTAAATATATTTGGACATCAATACTCATGGGCTATGGTAGGGACTGCTATCGTTGTGGGTGGATTAACAGGGCTTGTGATTATTGGCGGTCTTGAGAGGATTGCAAAAGTAACGACTGTCGTAGTGCCATTTATGGCAGTAACATATTTTTGTGTATGTATTGCAATTATAATCAATAATGCAGATATGCTTGGAGGTGCTCTCTCTACAATTGTAAAAAGTGCTTTCGGTGGAAGGGCAGCGGCAGGAGGTGCTTTGGGATATACAATGATGACTGCGATGAGATTGGGAATTTCACGTGGAATATATTCAAATGAGGCTGGACTTGGCACTGCACCTATTGCAGCGGCTGCGGCAAAGACAAAGACAGCAGGTAGGCAGGGTCTGATATCTATGACTGGTACGCTCATTGATACTATTATTATTTGTACGCTTACGGGATTAACCCTTATAGTTACAGGAGCTATTGATTCTCAAAACGAGGGAGCAAATATTACTGGTTATGCCTTTGGCAATGGACTGCCTTGGAGCGAGGATATTGGTGCGGCCGTGTTGATGATATGCCTCGCATTTTTCGCATTTACAACGATTCTTGGCTGGGATTACTACGGAGAGAGATGTATCGAATATTTGATAGGTGAAAACAGCACAACTGTAAAAGTTTATAGATGGCTATTCTTAGCAAGTGTTTGCTTGGGGTCATTCCTTCCGCTACAGAGTGTATGGACGCTTGCCGATATTTTCAATGGGCTAATGGCACTTCCTAATCTGATTGGCCTAATAGTTTTGAGTGGAATTGTTGCAAAAGAAACAAAAGAATATGTCGAAATGGATAATCAATTAAGGCTTAAAGCGAAATGATGTACAAAATAGTTTAGGATAGATTGGCATAGACATCAAGGACCGCTCATAATCGAGCGGCCCTTGACGTTTAAGAATACATATTTTAAATTTAACTTGTGATACGATATAACTATACAAGTTCCTTAACAGCAGCAAGAGCGGCATCAAAATCAACTTCATGAGTTACCTCAGGCACATATTCAACGTGCTTAATCACACCTGTTTTGTCGACTACCACGATACCTCTAGCAAGAAGCATTAATCCTTCCATCATAAAGCCATATTTCTCACCAAACTCTCTCTTTTGATAGTCAGATGCAACGATAACTCTATCGATTCCCTCAGCGGCACAGAATCTGCCTTGAGCGAAAGGAATGTCCTCGGAAATTGTTAAAACAACAACATCATCAGATAACTCAGTAACTTTTTTGTTGAAAAACTTAGTTTGAAGTGAGCAAACCTCAGTATCTATTGACGGAACCACTGAATAGATAACCACCTTTCCCTTGAGCTCATCACTCTTGAATGCTGATAAGTCATTTTTGACAAGTTCAAATGCAGGGGCATTATCTCCAACTTTTACCTGAGTTCCAATCAGATTAACAGGGTTTCCACCAAATTTTACATTAGCCATATTTATCATCCTCCTAAAATTTATTATCTAGAATTTATTTATCAAATTTATTTGACATAAGACTTTTACCACAAAACAATAGAATTAACCGTAAAACTATAGTAAAATAAACATAGAAAATGAAAGGAGCACATAAATGCGTTGCCCATATTGTGAGAATATTGATACTAAGGTTGTAGATTCAAGGCCGACTGATGAGGGAAGAGCTATTCGCAGAAGAAGGCTTTGCGAAGCTTGCGGGAAGAGATTCACTACTTATGAAAAGCTTGAAGAGAATATCATAATGGTAATAAAGAAAAACGGACAGCGTGAATCATTTGACCGCAACAAAATATTAAATGGAATTGTGAAAGCATGTGAAAAGCGTCCTGTTTCAATGGCTACTATGGAGGGTATTGTGGCTAACATCGAAAGAGGCCTAAATAATATGATGGAGAAAGAAGTCGAGAGTACATTCATAGGAGAGCTGATCATGGATGAACTCAAGAGAGTGGACGATGTAGCGTATGTCAGATTTGCATCAGTATATAGAGAGTTCAAAGATGCGGATACATTTATCAAGGAACTTGAAAAACTTCTTAAGAAGGATGCTGCCGTAAGATAATATAGAACATATTAAAACAAGATAATTCAGAATAGGTTAAAGAAATAGCAAATGAGTGATATTTTAAGAATAGCAATTGATGGACCTGGTGGAGCTGGGAAAAGTACTGTCGCAAAGGCTGTTGCGAAAAAACTAGGCATTGATTATATAGATACTGGTGCAATGTATCGAGCCATAGCATATAAGCTTGTTTCGTTTGGCATTGAACCAAGCAAAGAAAATGATATGAAATTCCACGAGTCAATCGACAAAATATTGTTATCGACAGAGGTTGACTACAGCGAGGGGATTACACGGTTAGACGGAATTGATGTCAGTAGTAAGATACGCACTGCTGAAATATCGAGTGCTGCATCTTCTTTTTCTGCTTTCCCGAGTGTGAGGAAGAAACTGGTCAACCTTCAACAGAAGATGGCTCGTGAAAAATCACTAGTTATGGATGGAAGGGACATTGGTAGTAATGTTATTAAAGACGCAGAATTAAAGATTTTTTTAACGGCAAGTCCCGAGGAAAGAGCTAGACGTCGATACGAAGAGCTTTGTAAAAAAGACGATAGGGTAGACTATGCAGATGTTTTGCGCGATATGAAGACCAGAGATGAAAACGATATGTCAAGACAGCTTAACCCTCTTGTGAAGGCGGAGGATGCCTTTGAACTAGACAGTAGCAATATGTCGGTGGATGAGGTAGTCAATTTAATTTGTGAAAGAGCAAAACAGCTGTGATGTATTGAAAAATAGCATCCAAAATGTTATAATTATTTGCTGCGAGTGTGCAGGCAGAATGAAATTATGAAGATTGTAAATCTACCTGTAAGTGAACGCCCAATGGAAAAAGCATTGGAGCTTGGAGTTGAGAATCTTTCAAATGTGGAGCTTATGGCTCTAATTATAAATAGTGGCACTGTTAAAAAGTCTGCAATTGATATAGCTGCGGAGGTTATTGGGATTTCTCCTCATGGTATATCAGCCCTTGGAGAACTTGGACTTGAAGATCTTCTTGAAATTAAGGGTATAGGATCTAGCAAAGCTATACGAGTCCTAGCTGCTGTTCAACTTGGAAAGAGAATGGCTACAGCATTTCCTGAAGAGAATTTTTGTATAAGAAGCAATGATGATGTTGCAAAGCTTCTTATGGAGAGGCTGCGGTATGAGAAAAAGGAACACTTTTTATCGATTTTGCTTAATTCCAAAGGTGAAGTTATAGAGATTGATACCGTTTCGATTGGTGAGCTTTCGGCAACTGTCGTGCATCCAAGAGAGGTGTTTAACAGAGCAACAAAGAAGTCGGCGGCTTCAATTATTTTGGCGCATAACCATCCAAGCGGTGATCCAACACCAAGTGTGCAGGATGTGGAAACTACTAAAAGACTTGTTGAGTGTGGAAGGTTAATGGGAATCAATGTTCTTGACCATGTAATAATTGGAAATGGTGATTTTTCAAGTCTCAAAGCGCTCAATATGATTTAAGATAAAGTAAAATATATTATACTGATATTGGAGGAATAGATGATGTTTAATTTTTTAGCGGCCAAAGATATGGGGATTGACCTCGGTACAGCTAATACACTAATTTACATTAAGGATAGTGGTATTGTTTTGGAAGAGCCATCTGTAATTGCTCTTGACAGCAAAAGAGGCATTACTCTTGCAGTTGGAGACGAGGCTAAAAAAATGGTAGGTAAAGCTCCAAGCAATATCAGCGTTGTTAGACCTCTTAGAGAGGGAGTTATTTCTGATTTTGACAGAACAGCTGACATGTTAAGAGAATTTATCATGAAGGCGGTTTCAGCTAATAATGTAAAGAATTTTAGAGTTGTGGTTGGTGTACCGAGTGGGGTTACTGAAGTTGAAAAGCGTGCTGTTGAAGAGGTAGTGAGACAGATGGGCGCAACTGAAGTATACATTCTGGAAGAGCCTATGGCAGCTGCAATTGGTGCGGGGATTGATGTTGACTCATCATCAGCATCGATGATAGCAGATATAGGTGGAGGTACGACAGATATTGCAATAATCGCACTTGGTGGAATAGTTGCAAGTACATCCATCAGATACGCAGGAGATAAATTTAATGAGGCGGTTATTCAATATATTAGAAAGAGATACTCTCTTTTAATTGGTGACAGAACTGCAGAAATGCTTAAAATTAAAGTAGGTACAGCATCGATAGATATTGACGAAAACGGAGATGAAATTATTGAAACTGTAAAAGCAAGTGGTAGAGATCTTCTGACTGGACTTCCAAAGACTTTAGAGGTTTCTAACCGTGATATGATGATTGCTTTACAGGAATCAGTTGATATAATCGTTGATGGAGTTAAGGCCACAATAGAAAAAGCACCTCCGGAAATCGCTGCTGACATAGCTGAGAAAGGGATGATCTTGTCGGGTGGTGGCGGACTCATAAAGAATCTTGACAAGTTAATTGAATCCAGAACTGGGATGAATGTAGGTATTGCTGAAAATGCATTTGAAGCAGTTGCAACAGGAACAGGAATGAGCTTGAACGATGTAGAGAAGCTTAAGGTATACGCAACTACTGTGAATAGAAGATAGAAGATAAATGATATGAGATTTTTCAAGGAACACAAATTGATATCGGGACTTTTGATTATCATAGTTGTTACTTTGGCATTGTTAATTTCCTCTGTTGCAAGTGGCGGCAGGGGAAATTTCGTAACTGAGGGTATTAACACCGTAATAAAGACAGTTACATCACCACTCTACAAGGCTGGTAACAAAACTTCCTCATTTGTTTCAGATATTGGAGGATACAAGAGTACAATCAAGGAAAACGAAAGGCTCAAGAAAGAAAATCGACAATTAAAGGTGGAGCTTAAAGAGCAAAAATTATCACAGGATAAATTAGATGATCTTTTAAAACTGTCGCAGGCCTTAAACTACGTGGATAGCACTCAAGGGCAGAAGCATATCACTGCTGATGTCACATCAAATGATGCGACTTTGTGGATGCATGTTTTCTCAATAAATGTAGGATCTAAGGATGGGATAAAAGTTGGATCTACAGTTGTTGCAAATGGGGGACTAGTAGGAAAAGTTGCAGAAGTAGGACCTAATTGGGCAAAAGTTAGTTCTATACTAGATCAAGATAATAATATTAGTTTTAGATTATCTGGAGATACAGAGCAGTTAGGTATAATAAATAGCGCAAAAGATGGTAAACTTTCTGGATTTCTCATTAACAACCAAGCAAGTGCAGCAATAGGGGATAAATTGATTACATCAGGTATGGGCTTATATCCTGCAGGTATTGATGTAGGTACTATTACTAAAACTCAAATAGATAAGAGTCGACAGCTGAAATTGATGATTGTTAAGCCTTCTGTAAATTTCAATGTACTAAAAAGGGTTACGGTGATTATATGAAACTGAGATATCAGATTCTTATTGGAATTCTTTTGGCTTTTATTCAAGGAATACTCTTAAATTTTTTTGGAGATAGTAATTTTTTGCCGAACATAATATTAGTAATTACTATTGTCGGTTTTTTCGTTGAAAGAGATATACAAAAATGGATTGTGATCGCTTGGACTGCGGCGATAGCAAGAGATATAAGCCTTTCAGTATACATCGGATGTGGAGCTATATCCATACTTCTGACTATATGGGCATTATACTTTTTATCTAGATGGATTAACAATGAGAACCTTATTGGTGTTCTTATTGAGATTATTCTTGGGACAGTCCTATATAATTCGTTTTATTGGATAATTTTAGCTATAATAGGCTCAACGTATTCTTATTTATATGCTTTTAACTATTGGATTTATCAAATGCCTATTAATGCTTTGTTAGGAATCATAATCTATTATTTTATGAGCAAAAGGGCGAAAGAGAAACGTAAAAAAGAAAGATTTAGGTATTATTAATGAACCAATGGCGTAAAATTTCTTCAAGATATTATCTAATCGCACTAGTGATATTGTTGCTGATGATTACTCTAGTCATCAGATTGTTTGTGTTATCTGTGATTCAGGGCAAAAATTGGAACGAGCGTGCTAATAACTTGAATTCCAAAGAAATTTACACTGCACCAGTAAGAGGCAATATTTATGATAGGAATGGCAAAATACTTGCAACTAACAAGCAAATTTTTACCGCTACGTTTACAGCAAGCGGTATGAATGTAAAAGAAATAAATAAATCTGCAATACAGCTCATTAAAATTTTAGAATCTAATGGAGATAAATATGAAAACAAGTTTCCAATAAAGATAAGCAAAAATGGAAATTACTATTTTGTTTATGATTATGAAAAAAATAAATGGCTTGATGATAACCAGATTCAAAGAGGCACATCTGCTGGAGATGCATTTGAAATATTGAGGATAAGGTATAATATAGACCCTTCCCTGAGTAGATTTGAGGCATCAAATGAATTATACAAAAAATATAATATGAGCATACCCATAAGTGTAAAAAACATGAATTATACTTTCGATCTTGAGAAGAAATCATTTTTGGAAAGATTTTACTTTGAAGAAGATGATATAGAAAAAGGGATATCAGCAAAATCAACAATTAAAAAACTTAGAACTCTATTTTCGATACCCAAGGATCTCACTGAAGAAGAAGCTATAAAAGTATTGGGGATAAGAAATGAAATTTCTAAAAATGGTTTTACGAGTTATGTGCCAATCACAGTAGCAAAGGAAATTAGTGATGAAACTATAAGCTATCTTGAAGAAGCAAATCTTAAAGGCGCTTCAGTTGCCTCAGAATACATAAGGTATTATCCTAACGGGCAAACGGCAGCGAATGTACTTGGGTACATGGGAAGTATATCAGAATCAGAGGTTGATAAATATATTAAAAAAGGCTACAGCAGTAGTGATATGGTTGGCAAATATGGTATTGAGGGTGTTTATGAGGATGAACTCAGAGGCAAATCAGGAGTAAAAAAAATAAGAGTAGATGCAGGTGGCAGATACGTGTCGACCATTAGCGAAACCGCACCTAAGAGTGGGAAGGATGTATACCTAACAATAGATTTAGATTTACAAAAAACGGCTGAAGAGAGCCTTGCATCCTCAATTACGCAAGCTAGGAAAAATGCTCCTAATTGTGAAAGTGGCGCTACAGTTGGGGTGGAGGTTGAAACTGGAGATGTGGTTGCAATTGCAAGCGTTCCTAGTTATGATCCCAATATTTTTTCCAAAGGCATCACGAAAAAAGCGTGGAAATCAGTTCAGAGTAAAAATCCTAGGGATCCGCTTGCTCCTGCACCACTTTTCAATATTGCTACAAGGACAGCGGTTCAGCCTGGTTCAACATTTAAACCTATAACAGGTATCGCGGCTCTTGAGTGTGGTTTAAGCCCAAATATGACAATTAACGATAAAGGCTTTATAAAAATGGGTGATAGAACTTTTGGTTGTTACACATGGAATGAATTTCGCTCTACGGATGGAGCTTTAAATTTATCTAGAGCGCTCGCAGTTTCTTGCAATTATTATTTTTATTGTATAGCCACTAATAAGGATTGGAATAACGGAGCCTCCCTTGGGCTAGATGGAATGGGTATGGATAAAATGCTTGAAGTAGCCTCTGAACTCGGACTCGGCACTTCTACGGGTATTCAACTTGACGAAGTTGTAGCTCCATTACCATCTGAAGAAAGACATGCAAAATCTATTGAATATGGCCTAAGATCTGATATTACCAGCCAAGCTCATACATATTTTCCTAAGGAAATTGCAGAAAATGACAAGAAGCTATCAAGTAATATTGACACTATTGCTGGATATATGAAGGAAAATCCACCTAGAGATGAACTAATTGAGCGTATTGACAGCGAGACTGACGTACTAAAGGATAAGGTGGTAGACCTATCGGATTTAGTTAAATTTTCATATTTTAACCAAGCAAAATGGGGTGTTGGAGACATATTTAATGTATCGATAGGTCAAGGGGATAACGCATATACGCCTATACAGATGGTGCGATATCTTGCTACTTTGTCGAATGAAGGAAAAAGGAATCAATTGAGCATTGTTAAGGGGGTTTCTGACCAGGGGATGACCAAAAAAAGAAAACCTTATGCAATTAAACTGGATGATAAATCGCTTCTAGAAGATGTTAAAGTTGGAATGCATGAGGTTGTAGTTCGAACAAACCAATTTGGCTCTATTAACAATGATGCTTTTGGTAAAACTGGTACAGCTCAAAGGTCGGGGAAAATCAACCCACCCGATGAAGTTGAATATGTAAAACAGCATCTAGGATCAATAGCTCCTGGAGTTAGGTGGGATGATGTCCAGAACGAAATAGATAAGATGAAAAAAACAAAAAAATATGAAGGCTTTTCATCAAACGATTTGGTCGACAAAGCCTTGATAGTAGCTAGCAATTACAAGGTAACACGCCTAGACATAGATAGATTTAAAGGAGATTACGATAGTTTTGCGTGGTTTATAGCAGCTGCACCAATAAAGAATCCTAAAATTGCAACATCGACAATTTTAGTCCAGGGAGGCACTTCGATGGTCTCTGTTCAGGTATGTAAAGATGTTATTGCAAAGTATCAAGAAATAGAAGGAAATGATACAAAAGAAGAACCTAATAAACTTTCTCAGCAAGGAATTAATATAGCATTTTGATTATGTAGAGTATATAAGAAAACAATAGGAATTAAAAAAAGATATTTGTTATTTTATAGGATGGTAATATGGGTAAAACAATTTTGATAGCGTCAGGAAAGGGTGGCACGGGAAAGACAATGGTTGCCGTAAATCTAGGTGCTACATTCGCTAACAATGGTAAAAAAGTTTTGATTATAGATATGGATCTTGGTCTTAGAAATCTTGATTTATATCTTGGAGTTGAAAACAATGTTGTATATGATGTATACGATGTTATGACAGGTGTTTGTAGAATCAGGCAGGGAATAATACAGGATAAAAGATTTGAGAATTTATATATTATGAGTGCTTCACCAAGCAAAGAAGATGGAACCTTGACCCCTCTTCATATGAAGGTTCTATGCGATAAGTTAAGAGATAAGTACGATTATATTTTGATTGATGCACCCTCTGGTATTGACGACGGAGTCACAATTGCCTCAGCTGGTTCAGACATGGCTATAATAGTAACAAATCCCGAATACTCAGCTATAAGGGATGCAGATGCCATTGACAGAGAACTTACTAAATTAGGAATCGAAGATCGTTATGTTATACTTAACAAAATAGTTGCAGACCTTATAAATCTGGGATATGCACCGAGCTTGATGGAGGTTACTGAATTACTAAGACCTACTTTGATTGGGGCCATACAATTTGATGAAAACATACAAATTTCCACAAATCTAGGCATACCGATTGTACTCAAAGAAAATACATACATAAGGGCAAACTTTGACAAAATAGCAAGCCGTATAGAGGAGCTGTAATCATTCTTGCATACTACACTTGGAGTTTAGATTGAAGCAAGATTGAAGCAATATTGGAGCTAGATTAAAGCTAGATTGAAGCTGGATTGGAGCTAGAATAAAGCTAGGTTGAGGCTAGAATCTTATTCCTTTTGAGCTTGAAGCAATGTTTAAAACGATACCAATCGAAATTATTGATGTGAGCATTGATGTACCACCGTAGCTTAAAATCGGAAGTGGCAACCCTGTTACAGGCATAATACCCATATTCATAGCTATATTTTCGAAAATTTGAAAAGCAAACATACCTATTACACCTATGATTATAAGGGATCCGTAAAAATCAACGGATTCCTTTGCTATCTGTGCCATTCTGATAAGGAGAATCGTATAAACCGATATAACTACAAGTCCACCAATAAAACCAAGCTCTTCTATTAAAACCGAAAAAATAAAATCGGAAGTTTGTACGGGTATAAAATCCAGCTCCTTTTGTGTACCGTTAAATAGACCTTTGCCAAAAAGGCCTCCCGATCCCATAGCTACTTTGCCTTGAAAAACTTGATAATTTCCTGGAAGCTGGAGATTTTCAGGGTGTAGAAATGCTTCTATTCTATTCTTTTGATATGGTGCCATAAATAAATATGCAACAGGTACAAAAGCTAATAGCAAGGCGAAAAATTTCCCAAATGTTTTAAGGTCAACCCCAGAGAAAAAAATCATAAAGAGCCAGATAGAAGAGAAGACCAGTGCAGAGCCAAGATCCTCCTTTAAAACTAAAAGAATGATAGGAGCGGCAAAGATAACTGCCTTAATTAATCCTTTGAAATTAGATAATTGATCCTGGTTTTTTTCCAAATATTCAGCCATCATTAATATGAAAAGAATCTTAACAAATTCAGAAGGCTGTATAGTTGTAAAACCTAGCGTTATCCATGCTCTTGAACCGTATTGGACGATTCCTATACCAGGAACATACACCGTCAAGAGGAAGAGAAGCGAAATGGTATACAGAAGTGCAATATGACTTTTAAAAGTTGAATAGTGGTATTTTGAAATAAAAACACATATAACCACTCCAATCAAAAATGATGCAGTTTGGATTATAGTGTCTCTTGCAATAAATCCAGTAGAAATATGCGTGCTTCCTATCATAACTACGCTGACGATAAAAAGAAAAAGCACAGAAATTATTATAACTGGATCTGTTTTCTTTTTTAAATCTGCAAAAAGATTCATCTTTTACCTCTTATTTCTTGACATGTATTAGCATTAACAATTATAATATATGTTGTATGAGCATAGCAAGTTTAATTTTGTTGTGTTATTTCTGAGAAATTACTTATTATATTTAAGATGTAATTCAGATTTTATTATATTATATATTATTAACGCACAATTTTACGCTAAAAATTCAAAATGAAGGAGGTGCTAGAATGTCTCCAGTATTTATTGTAATTTTAGTTGGATTAATTGCCCTAATCTTGGGCCTACTGATTGGATATATATATAGAAAAAATGTAGGAGAAAGAACTATCGGCAGTGCCGAGCAGAAGGCAAAAAATTTAATACTAGATGCAGAGAAGAAATCGGAATCAATTAAGAAAGAGATTGTTTTAGAAGCAAAGGAAGACGCTAACAGAATTAGAAGTAGCCTTGATAGAGAGGTTAAAGATAGGAGAAATGAACTTTCAAGATCTGAGAGGAGATTACAACAGAAAGAAGAATCACTTGACCGAAAGATAGAGAACATTGAAAAGAAAGAAGCTAATATTGTAAAAAAGCAAGAATCACTTGAAAAGAAAAATCAAGAGGTTGACAGCTTTATTGAGAAACAGATACAAGAACTCGAAAAGATATCGGGTTACACAAGGGACGAAGCCAAGGAAATATTGCTTTCGGAATTAGAGAAAGATATTAGACATGATGCGGCTATAATGATTAGAAACATAGAGTCTGAGGCAAAAGAAGAAGCTGATAAAAAGGCAAAATATATTATCACAGGGGCTATACAAAGGTGTGCAGCAGATCACGTTGCTGAGTCTACTGTTTCAGTGGTTTCACTTCCTAATGATGATATGAAGGGCAGAATAATTGGTAGAGAGGGAAGGAATATAATTGCACTTGAGACTCTCACTGGTGTTGACCTTATTATTGACGACACGCCTGAAGCTGTTATTATATCGGCATTTGATCCTGTTAGAAGAGAAATTGCAAGAGTTGCTTTGGAAAAGCTTATTCTAGATGGTAGAATTCATCCTTCGAAGATTGAAGAAATGGTCGAAAAAGCCACAAAAGAAGTAAATCAGATTATGAAGGAAGAGGGAGAAGAGGCTACATTTGAGGTTGGAATACACAATCTTCACCCAGAGCTTGTAAGGCTACTTGGACGACTCAAATATAGGACTTCATATGGTCAAAATGTTCTTAAGCATTCAATTGAGGTCGCACACCTCGCTGGGCTTATGGCAGGAGAACTTGGACTTGACGTTAAGCTTGCAAAGCGAGCAGGACTTCTTCATGATATTGGAAAAGCACTTGACCATGAATATGAGGGTACACATGTTGATATAGGTATAGATATTTTACGAAAATACAAGGAAACTCAGGCAGTTATCAATGGAATGGCAGCACACCATGGTGATTATGAACCGCAAAGCATGGAAGCTGTTTTAATTGCTGCTGCAGATGCTTTGTCAGCTGCAAGACCAGGTGCAAGAAGAGAAACCCTCGAAGTTTATATTAAAAGACTTCAACAACTTGAAAGTCTTGCTGCTACTACGCATGGCGTTGAAAAAGCATTTGCTATTCAGGCAGGACGTGAAGTACGAATTATCGCTAAACCTGATCAAATTAGAGATGATGAAGTTGCACTACTTGCTAGAGAAATTTCAAAGAAAATTGAATCTGAATTGGAATATCCAGGACAGATTAAAGTAAATGTATTGCGTGAAACACGTGCGATTGAATACGCCAAGTAGTCAATTAGAACATAATATTTATAATATGCTAGATTATGACTCCTCATCTATATGGGGAGTTATTTAAATAAAAACAGAAGCAGGATCATTCAAATGAAAGAAATTTATTTAGATAATAGTGCTACAACAAAACCCTTTGAAAGCGTTTTATCTTCAGTTGAAGAAACTCTTGATCAGTTGTATGGTAATCCATCATCACTCCATGACAAAGGGTTTGAAAGTGAGCAACTATTAAAAAAATCAAGAAAATTAATTGCAAACAGTTTGGGGAAAAAAGAAAATACGATAACTTTTAATTCTGGGGGCACTGAAGGCGACAACAATGTCTTACAGTGTGTTGCAAGAGATAGAAGCCGAATTGGCAAAACCATAATAACTACAGAGGTCGAACATCCAGCAATTCTAGAAACTTGTAAGTACCTAGAAAAAGAAGGCTTCAATATAATTAAGATTTCCGTGGATGAATACTGCAATCCCAATCTCGAAGAATTAAGCTCGCATATGTCGAAGGATGTTATACTAATATCCGTAATGACCGTGAATAACGAGGTTGGCACAGTATTCCCGATAAACAAAATAAATGAAATTAAGGGAAATGCTTTGTTTCACTCAGATGCGGTGCAGGCTTATGGCAAAGTTGATATCAACGGATTCGAAGGAGATTTCCTAACTGCGAGTGGGCACAAAATACATGGCCCTAAGGGGGTTGGATTCCTATATAAAAAAAGTGGAGTAAGGCTAAGCCCATTGATATTTGGTGGGAATCAAGAATCTGGACTTAGATCGGGAACTGAGAATGTTCCTGGCATTGTAGGAATGGCAAAAGCAGCTGAAATGATTGTTCCCAAGATTCAATGTAACTATGAAAAGGTAAAGACGCTTTGGGTCAGACTAAAGCAAGGCATTTTAGACATAGGGGATGTAGTAATAAATAGCCCAGATGATTGTATTCCGTATATACTTAATGCAAGCTTTATGGGGACAAGAGGAGAGGTAATACTGCATAGGCTCGAATCAAATGGAATCTTTGTGAGCACAGGCTCGGCATGCTCATCCAACAAAAACAGCAAAAGCCATGTACTTAAGGCCATGGGCAAGACCGATAAGGAAATAGAAGGCGCAATAAGATTTAGTTTAAGTGCACAAAACACTGCTGAAGAAATAGATACTGTTTTGTCGATTCTAGAAGATGCCGTAATAAAATTCAGAAAACTTGGAAGTTTTTAGGAAAAGGACACGTATATATGATGAATGAAGAGAAAATATATATTGTAAGGTGTGGAGAGGTTGCTCTTAAGGGTATGAATAAACCTTATTTTGAAAGAGTTCTCGTAGAAAGAATAAAGAAAAATTTAAAGAACATTAAAGACAACAGGGTTAGTCGTAAGGAAGGACTAATATTCGTGCGTGTACCGCTTGAATCAGATACGAATGAGGTTATTGCTGAAATCTCGAAAGTCTTTGGTGTTTCTTCTGTCAGTCCAGCTCTTGAAGTGGAATCTGATCTTGATTCGATTGGATCTAAGGCTGTAGAATTTATGAATTCTATGATCGAAAACGAAGGCGTGAAGACCTTTAAGGTGGAAGCGAAAAGGGCTGATAAAAACTTCCCAATAAAATCTCCTGAGATAGCTGCAAAAATTGGAGCCTATGTCCTTAAGGGTTGCGGGACTTTGAAAGTAGATGTTCACGAGCCAGATTGTCATCTATTTGTTGATTTAAGAGTTGACAAAACATATATATATACTAAGAAAATCAACGGATTAGGGGGATTGCCTCTTGGAACTAATGGCAAAGGCATGGTACTGTTGTCTGGAGGCATTGATTCTCCTGTGGCGGCGTGGATGATGGCGAAGAGAGGTATGGTTATTGATGCCGTACATTTCCATTCATATCCGTACACAAGTCCTAGGGCACAGCAGAAGGCTGAGGAGCTTGCGGAGATAATTTCATCATACTGTGGCAAAATAAACATGACTGTCATTAATTTGCTACCTATTCAAGAGGAAATTGTCAGCAATTGCCCCGAGGATGAAACAACTATTTTGGTGCGAAGGTTTATGATGAGGATAGCCGAAAAGATAGCTCTCAAACAAAATGATCTGATGCTGATTACAGGTGAAAATCTTGGGCAAGTAGCGAGCCAGACTGCGGAGGCTTTGGTTGTTACAGACCAGTCCGTCGAATTGCCGGTTATGAGACCGTTGATAGGGATGGATAAGGTTGAGATTATGGATATGGCAAGGAGAATCGGAACCTATGAAAAATCAATAGAGCCATATGAGGACTGTTGTACTGTATTTTTGCCTAAACATCCAGTAACCAAACCAAAGCTTGAAAGGATTTTGAATTCGGAGTCTAGGCTTGATGTTGATAGACTTGTAGAAATGGCTGTTAATTCAGCCGAGAAGATAGAAATCGGTTAGTCGTTACCGAATCATCATTTAAATTTTGACTAAAATTTAAATTAAATCTTAAATTACACTTGAAATATAGTTAGTAAAGTGTTTTAATAATAATGTATGGCTGTTATTTTTGTAACAAAACGCAAATCACTATTAATTCTGTGCTTTCTTGAGATATTTGTATATGATTACTGAAATTCGGCCCAAAGGATTGCGGTTAACACTTCTCTATTGAGAAACCGTTATTATATTAAAAGGAGGCATTTTTATAATGAACTTTTCACTAACGAAGGAACAAGAATTCGTAAAGAAAACCGTTAGAGCATTTGCTACAGCTGAAGTTGAGCCTATTGCAGCGGACATTGATGCGGAACATAGATTCCCAGAAGAAACAGTTGAAAAGATGGCTAAATACGGGTTCATGGGAATTCCGTTCCCAACAGAACTCGGCGGAGCAGGTGGAGATCACGTGTCTTATGCTATCACTGTAGAAGAACTTTCAAGAGTTTGCGCATCTACAGGCGTTATCGTTTCAGCTCATACTTCTCTTTGCTGCTGGCCAATCTTTAATTGGGGAAGCAAAGAACAGAAAGAAAAATATCTTCCAAAGCTTCTTTCAGGAGAACATCTTGGAGCTTTTGGTCTAACAGAACCTAATGCAGGTACCGACGCTGCAGGTCAGCAAACAAGAGCAGAGCTTGATGGAGATGAGTGGGTTCTTAACGGCGCTAAAGTTTTCATTACAAACGGAGGATATGCTGATGTCTTTGTTGTAATGGCTATGACAGACAAATCAAAGGGCAATCACGGAATTACAGCATTTATCGTTGAAAAGGGAGACCCTGGTTTCTCAATTGGTAAAACAGAGGATAAGCTAGGTATTTGTGCTTCATCTACTACTGAGCTTATTTTCCAGAACTGTAGAATCCCTAAGGACAGATTACTTGGTGGAGTAGGCAAAGGCTTTAAGGTTGCAATGTCTACACTTGATGGCGGAAGAATCGGTATCGCTTCTCAGGCACTTGGAATTGCACAGGGTGCTTTAGACGTGACAGTTGATTACATGAAGGCTAGAAAACAGTTTGGAAGAAAACTTACTCAGTTCCAGGCTCTTCAGTTTGAAGTTGCTGATATGGCTACAAGAATTGAAGCAGCTAGACTTCTAGTGTATAAGGCAGCTGACATGAAGGATAGAGGTCTTCCTTATGGTAAATTCTCTGCAATGGCTAAATTGTTCGCAGCAGAAACAGCTATGCATGTAACAACCAAGTGCGTACAGCTTCACGGTGGTTACGGATACACTAAGGATTATCCAGTTGAAAGAATGATGAGAGATGCTAAGATCACAGAAATCTACGAAGGAACTTCAGAAGTTCAGAAGATAGTAATTGCTGCATCTGTTATCGGCAAATAATTAGTAGGAGGAGTTTAAAATGGCATTTAAAATTATTGTATGCGCTAAACAGGTTCCTGATACAAACGAGATTAGAATCAATCCGGAAACAGGAACGCTAATTAGAGATGGCGTACCAAGTATTCTTAATAACGACGACGCTAACGCTCTTGAGGAAGCACTTAAGATTAAGGACAAGTTCGACGATGTTCATATCACAGTTGTTTCCATGGGACCTCCACAGGCACAGGATATGCTTTTTGAGTGTATTGCAATGGGTGCTGACGAAGCTGTTCTTTTAAGTGACAGAGCAGTTGGTGGTTCTGATACTTGGGCAACATCGAATGCTATCACAGCAGCAATTAAGAAAATTGGCGACTATGATCTAATCTTCGCAGGTAGACAGGCTATCGACGGAGATACAGCTCAGGTTGGACCACAGATTGCAGAAAAACTACATCTTCCACAGGTTACATATGTTGAAGAATTCGAAATAGCTGACAATATGAAGGATATAACTGTTAAGAGACAGCTTGAGGATGGATATGAAATCATCAAACTTCAAACTCCTTGCATGCTAACAACTATCAAGGAACTTAATGAGCCAAGATATATGCACATCAAGGGTATCTTCGATCAGAACAAGAAGATTACAGTTTGGAGTGCAGCTGATGTAGAAGTTGATTTGACAACTGTAGGTCTTAAGGCATCTCCTACAAATGTATATCGTTCCTTTACTCCAAAGCCAAAGGGAAAAGGTATTACAGTTGAAGGTGATTCAGAGGCTGACATTGCTAAGAATCTGCTTGCAGATATGAAGAAGAAGCACATTGTTTAAGGAGGAAGTATAATCATGGCAAATAAATTTGATGATTACAAACATATTTGGGTGTTCGTTGAGCAGCGACAGGGAAAGCTTATGAATGTTGCCCTGGAACTCCTTGGAGAAGCTCATAGATTGGCAGCTCAGATAGGCGACGACACTAAGGTTGGAGCACTTCTGGTAGGCGATGGTGTTCAGGGTCTTGAAAAAGAATGCTTTGAGTATGGTGCAGATAGGGTTTATTTAATCAATGATCCTCTACTCAAGAATTACACTACAGATGCATATACTAAGGTAATTACTGATGCAGTAAATGAATATAAGCCTGAAATTTTCCTATATGGTGCAACACATATCGGAAGAGACTTGGCTCCAAGAGTTGCAGGAAGACTGAACACAGGTTTGACAGCTGACTGTACTCACCTCGATGTTAGTGTAGCACACTACATTAAGTTTGCTGAAGAGAACACAACTCTTAACACAGCAACATTGAATCCTGACGACCCTGACAAGGGACTTAAGATGACTCGTCCAGCATTTGGTGGAAACCTTATGGCAACAATCATCTGCCCTAACACAAGACCTCAGATGTCTACAGTTAGACCTGGTGTAATGTCTAAGATAGAGAAGAGAGAGGGCTTTGAAGGAGAAGTTATAGAAGTTAAACACAATCTTACTAAGGATGATATTAAGGTTGATGTAGTTGAAGTAGTTAAGGCTGCACACGAGCTTGTTTCCCTAACTGACGCTGATATCATTGTTTCAGGCGGTAGAGGACTTGGTGATGCAAGCGGATTTAAACTACTTCAGGAGTTCGCTGATAAGGTAGGCGGAGTAGTAGGCTCTTCAAGAGCAGCTGTTGATGCTGGTTGGATTGACCACTCTCATCAGGTTGGACAGACTGGTACTACAGTTAAGCCAAAAATCTACTTTGCATGCGGTATCTCAGGAGCTATTCAGCACCTTGCTGGAATGCAGAATTCTGACATTATCATTGCTATCAACAAGGACGGAGATTCTCCAATCTTTGAAGTTGCTGACTACGGTATCGTTGGTGACCTATATAAAGTAATCCCTGAAATCATGAAGGAATGGGATAAACTTGAAGAGATGGATGTAGAGGAAGCTTAGTGCTTTAAGTCACATCAATCTTCTGATTAATATCGATTGTAAACTGGGCTTTTCCAACTGGATGAGCTCAGTTTTATTTTGCAGAATATACTAGAATTTGATATAATACTGTAGCATGTTAAGAGAGGATAATCTGTGATGAATCAAGCCGTAACAATTGATAACAAAACATATTTCAGTAAACTTTTAAAAATTGGAATACCTGTTGTATTTCAAAATTTTATAGTTATAGGGCTTAATCTTATTGATACTATAATGATTGGTAAACTTGGAGAAGAGCAGCTTGCTGCAATAGGAGCTTCAAATCAGGTCTATTTCATATTCTCGGTTTCGCTATTTGGATTCCTGAGTGGCTCAGCAGTTTATACCACCCAGTACTATGGTGCAGGTAGCAGAGAGGGCGTTCGAAAAATGCTTGGAATTTCTCTTTTGTCGTCTCTAATACTTGCAGTCGTAAGCTTACTAATTGCCTTTGTATTTGCGCCCGAGATACTCAGTCTATTTTCTAGGAGCGTAAGTGTTATTCATTTCGGTACAAAATATTTGCGCATTGCGTGTTTTAGTTATTTATTTTGTGCATTTTCAATGGTTTTCAGCTATAATTCGAGGGCAGTACAGGATTTGAACGGTGTAACTATAATTAATTTTTTAGCTTTATGTGTAAATGCGGTATTAAATTATATTTTAATTTTCGGTAAAATAGGATTTCCAGAATTAGATGTTTCTGGAGCGGCAATCGCGACCTTGATTGCAAGAGTATTGGAGTCTTTGGCAATTTGGGTTTTCATACAAACTAAGGATAAACACTGGCTTAAGGGCAGTTTTAATCAATATTTCTCTTTTAGTAAGAATTTGTTTATAAAAGTAATGAAGATGTCGATTCCTGTTATGATAACAGAGTCAGTATGGTCAGGCTCAATGGCTCTTATTTTTGCAGCATATGGAATGATAGGAACAGTTGCCCTGGCTACGGCACAGATAGCAAATGTTGCAACTGAGATGCTGCAATGCTTTTATTTTGGGGTAGGTAATAGCACCGCGATGATTATAGGCGAGCATGTCGGCAAGAAGGAGCTTGACTCCGCCTATGAGAGTGGTTATAAATCGTTACGACTTACATGGATTTTAAATGTAATTTTAGGAGTAGTACTAATAATAATAGCGAAGCCTATTACAGGCTTTTATGATTTTAACCCTGAAACAAATACTCTTATTATTAAGACAATTACTGTTATGGCTGTAGTAATGGCTCCAAAGATGATAGCGTATATGTATATCGTGGGAATTTTAAGAGCTGGTGGCGACACATTATTTTGTATGAAACTAGAAATAATCTTTACGCTATTTTTGCAGGTTCCTATGGCGTTTTTTGGTGTCGTGGTATTAAGGTTAAGTTTGCCTGGAGTAATCTCTCTTAGTGCCATTGGTGAAATACTGAGAATTATTATTGTTCGAAAAAGATTCAAATCAGGCGTATGGCTCAATGAGGTTATATGATTTTGTTTAAGTGTATCGAGAAAATGTTGGTAAAAAATGGTCGTTTGTGTTAAACTAATTCTATGGTTTAAATGCGAACAAAATAATGTAATGGAGAAAATAACATGGTGAGAACTCATAAAGGTTTGAGAATTTGGCATAAAATCATAATTGCACTTCTGGTACTAGTTGTAGGTGCCGGTGTGGGTGCTTATGTTTATGTTAATAATATGCTTGACAACCTAGATAAGGTTGACGTTGATAAAGATAAATTAGGTATTGTAGATGTTGACGGATATGTCAACTTCTTGATAATGGGTGTTGATAGTAGAGATATGAACGACTTCAAGGGTAGCAGAACAGATGCTCTGATACTTGTGAGCCTTGAAGAAAAGACAAATAAAGTCAAGCTAACTTCCATATATAGAGATACCATGCTAAAGATGGGTAATACAGAACAATATGATAAGATTACCCATGCTTTTGCTAATGGTGGACCTGCAAATACGGTTAAATCAATTAACCAGTCATTGGATATAGATATAGATAAGTTTGTAGTAATCAATTGGAAGACTGTTGTCGACATGGTAGATGCAGCGGGGGGAGTTACCCTTGATATTGAAGATTACGAAATAGAAGAGATGAACGGTTGTACCGAAGAAACTGCTGCGGTTGTTGGAAATAAAAATTTAAAACTTGTTACAAGCCCGGGAAAGCAAACGGTTGACGGATGTCAAGCTGTCGGTTATGGTCGTATGAGGTATGGCGTCGGAGACGATATTAAAAGAACTGAAAGAATGAGAATAGTAATAGAGTCCCTCCTGAACAAGTTAAAGAAATCATCTCCTAAGAAAATAGATAAGGTTTTGAAAACTACTATGCCACTTATTAAAACTAATATAAGCAAAGGGGATATATTCTCGCTTGCCACTAGAGTGCCTAAGTTTAAGGTTACTAAAAGTGCTAGCTTCCCATACAATTATACTGGCGGAATGATAGATGGGGTTTATTATCTTATACCAAATACTTTGAGAGAAAGCGTTGTAGAATTGCACAAAAAAGTTTTTGGACAGAAGGAGTATCAGCCGTCGCAGAACGTCAGACAGATTAGTCAAAAAATCGAAAACATTTCAAGCGGTAGTAATTACCAGGTGGATCCTAGTGTTGTTCCTCCTAAGGATGAAGAACAGGAAAAGGATAATGTTCAAAATGAAAATCCACAGCCTAACCCTGATGTCACGAAGCCGAACACACCGCCAGACCAGAAGCCTGAACCTCAGCCACAGCCACAGCCTTCTCCGGAGCCTGAGCCAGAGAAGCCACCAGAACAACCGCCTACTCCATCACCGGGGGATAGTCCTTCAAATCCTGCGGGTTAGAGTGCAACTACAATTCAGCAGTGATAATGGGATTATATAATCTGTTTTTAGCTTAAAGATATTTTGTTTTTAACAAATTTAGTTTTATAATATTTTGGAGGTTAAAAAATGGCAAAAACGAAGATTGATTTTTCTTCAGATGATGTCAGACATAGATATAGGCATACATCTTCTCACATATTGGCACAGGCCGTTAAGAAGATCTGGCCAGAAGCAAAACTTGCAATTGGACCAGCTATTGACAATGGATTTTATTATGATATAGATATGGAACATAGGATAACAGAGCAGGATCTTCTTAAAATCCAAAAGGAAATGAAGAAAATTATCCAAGCTAATTATCCTATTGAGAGATTTGAACTGCCTAGAAAAGAGGCGATTGAATTTGAAAAAAAATCTGGAGAGGACTATAAAGTTGAACTTATAGAAGATTTACCAGAGGGAGAAGTAATTTCCTTCTATAGACAGGGGGATTTTGTTGACTTGTGCGCAGGTCCACATATGGATTCAACTGGACAGATTAGAGCAATTAAGTTAACTTCAGTTGCAGGAGCATACTGGAGAGGTAATGAAAAAAACAAGATGTTACAAAGAATTTATGGCACATCTTTTCCAAGTCAGGCAGAGCTTGATGAATATTTAGCGAAAATAGAAGAAGCGAAAAAAAGAGACCATAGAAAGATAGGCAAGGAGATGGATTTATTCGCTCTATATGACGAAGGACCTGGCTTTCCATTTTTTATGCCTAAGGGTATGACCTTAAGAAACCAGTTGGAAAACTTCTGGAGAGAGGAACATGCAAAGCGTGGATACGAAGAGATCAAAACACCGCTTATTCTAAATGAACAGCTATGGAGAACATCTGGACACTGGGATCACTATAAGGATAATATGTATTTCACAAAGATTGATGATGACGACTATGCTATTAAACCTATGAATTGTCCAGGTTCTATGCTTGCTTATAAAAGGAAGATGCACTCATATAGAGATTTACCAATAAGACTTGCAGAAATGGGACAGGTGCATCGACATGAATTATCAGGTGCACTGCATGGCCTAATGAGAGTTAGAACCTTTACGCAGGATGATGCACATATTTTCATGTTGCCTGAGCAGGTAAAAGATGAAATCCTTGGAGTAGTTAATTTTATAGATGATGTTTATACTCTGTTTGGATTTAAGTATCATGTTGAACTCTCTACTAGACCTGAAGATTCTATGGGAACGGATGAAGAATGGAATATGGCAGAAACTGCGCTTAAAGAGGCCATTGAAGCTAAGGGGATACCATATTTGATAAATGAAGGTGATGGAGCTTTTTATGGTCCTAAGCTTGATTTTCATCTTGAGGATTCACTTGGTAGAACGTGGCAGTGTGGCACCATACAGCTAGATATGCAGATGCCTCAAAGATTTGATTTGACATATGTTGGTAGTGATAACAAAAAGCATAGGCCTGTGATGATCCACAGGGTTATATTTGGATCTATAGAAAGATTTATAGGTATAATAATAGAACATTTTGCAGGTAAATTTCCTCTTTGGCTTGCGCCTGTTCAGGTTAAGATACTGACAGTAGCGGAGGCGTTCACGGGTTATGCAGAAGATGTAGCTAAAAAACTTGAGGAAGCAGGATTAAGGGTAGAAACAGATTTAAGAAATGAAAAAATAGGATATAAACTTAGGGAAGCCAGGAATCAGCGTGTAAACTATATTCTGATAATAGGAGAAAGGGAAGAAGAGGCAAATACAGTTACCGTGAGGTCTGCAAAAATTGGTGAACTCGGAGCAATGAAGGTTGACGAACTTTGTCAAAAACTAACGAGAGAAGTTTTAAACAAGGATATCTAGCAGAAGAATAAACTGATACTTTAGAGAATAAATGGAGACAATACAAATACAAAATAAGAAGAAACGGAATAAGGGACCAATCATATTTTTTGCAGTAGTGGTATTGCTAATTTTGATTGTTTTGTTGTTGAATTTTATTTCTACAGGAAAGCATGCCAAAAACAACTCATTTAACTCCTCTGATGAGTTCCCTAAGATTGATGTAGAAGGCAAGTATATAGGCAGGTTATACGTTGAAGGCGAGATTGGAGAAGGTGAAGGCGGTGTCTTTGATGACAATAGTGCATATTTTCACGCAGAGACTATAAATGCTATTGATCAAATGATCACTGATGAAAATAATAAGGGACTGTATATATATGTGAATTCTCCAGGAGGTAGTGTCAGCACTAGTGATGAGCTGTATCTGAAAATTAAGGAATATAAAGAAAAAACGGGAGGCAAAAGGCCTGTTGTAGCTTATTTTGATGATATGGCAGCCTCTGGCGGATATTATATTTCCGCATGTGCTGACAAAATAATAGCAAATCGTAACTGTTGGACTGGGTCAATAGGTGTAACAGTGGGTAATATGTATGATGCAACGGAACTCCTAAACAAGCTTGGCATAAGAGCTAAGGCGATCACTTCAGGACCCAATAAGGCAATGGGTGATCCACTCAGCGGCTTGACAAAGGAACAAGAGGATATTTTTCAAAGTCTAGTAGACGAAGCGTATGAACAGTTTACTACAATAGTTTCCGAGGGCAGAGGCATTGATATTCAAACTGTTAAAGAACTTGCTGATGGGCGTATATATACCGCCAAACAGGCTCTTGAAAATGGCCTTATAGATAAGATAATGACCGAAGAAGATGCTGATGCATATTTTCTCAGCTTAGTTCATGATAAGAACGTAACCATTCAGGATATTGTATTTGAAAGAGAAGAAACATTTCTTGATTTGCTGACAAGCAAAATTTTTGATAAAAAAGAAGCTTCGATAGATGGTGTTGCGAAAGAACTCATAGAAGGCAGCAGCAAATTCAGAATTTCTTATCTTGCACCTATAGAAAAACATTGATAATAACTGTATGATTTTCGCATCGTTTATTTTATGAAAATGATTGAGCAATCAAAATAATTTGTAACATTTATTAAAAACTATTGACAGATATAAACTGGTTTTGGTAGAATAGCATAGTGTTAAGTCATATTACTTGACACTGGAGGTATATGAATGCTTGACAAGGTTACCGAGACCAGTCTTTTGTTTGATTTTTATGGGAATCTTTTGACAGAAAATCAGAGAAATGTAATGAGCCTATATTATGATGAGGACTTCTCTTTAGCTGAGATTGCCGAAACAAATAAGGTTTCAAGACAGGCTGTTCATATTTCCCTTAAAAATGCTGAGAAATCCCTTAATGAATACGAAAATAAGCTTGGGCTTTTGAAGCGTTGGGTAAAGAATTTGAAAATTATAGATGAGATTCATTCAGACCTTAGCAGTATATATGCTTGTGATTCTGAATTGCTGGGGGGAAATATCAAGCCTGCTATAGAAGATGCTTTGGCAAAGCTTGAGAAGATAGAATAGAATAATCTGCTCGGACAAGTTATAAGCTTTTAATACAAAGGAGAACTAGATGGCATTTGAAAGTCTATCGGATAAGTTGCAGAGTGCTTTTGATAAACTCAAGGGCAAGGGAGTAATAACTGAAAAAGACATAAATGATGCAATGAGAGAAGTTAAACTTGCTCTGCTTGAAGCCGATGTAAACTTCAAGGTTGTAAAGGACTTTGTAGCAGCTGTGAAAGAGAAGGCTATGGGCTCTGAGGTAATGCAAAGCTTGACACCCTCTCAACAGATAATCAAAATTGTTGATGCCGAGCTTGTACAGCTTCTTGGTGGTACAGCTAGCAAATTGACATATTCGCCATCAGGCTTCAGCACATATATGCTAGTCGGACTTCAGGGAACTGGTAAAACGACCACAGCAGGAAAGCTTGCAAATTTTCTGAAACAAAGCGGCAAGAAGCCAATGCTTTGTGCATGTGATATTTATAGACCTGCTGCAATTGACCAACTCGAAATTGTCGGTAAGAACGTGAATACCCCTGTATTTGTTGATAGAGAAAGCCGAGATCCTGCAAAGATAGCATTATCTGCTAAAGAGGAAGCCCAGCGAAAGGGATGCAACGTGCTAATTGTTGATACCGCAGGTCGTCTTCAAATTGACGAGGAACTCATGGATGAGCTTGTTCATATAAAGAGCACGATTAAACCTCATGAAATCCTTCTAGTTGTAGATGCTTTAACAGGGCAGGATGCGGTTAATGTTGCTGACGGATTCAACAAAACATTAGGCGTAGATGGCATCATAATGACGAAAATGGATGGTGACTCAAGAGGTGGTGCTGCACTTTCAACTAAAAAGGTAACAGGCAAGCCAATTAAGTTTATCGGTACAGGAGAAAAGCAGGATGCACTTCAGGTTTTTCATCCTGAGAGAATGGCAAGTAGGATTCTTGGCATGGGGGATATGCTCTCTCTTATTGAAGAAGCAGAGAAAACCTTTGACGATAAGCAAGCCGCCAAGATGGAAGAAAAACTCAAGAAGAATCAATTTACTCTTGAAGATTTCCTAGAACAGATGGGACAGGTCAAAAAAATGGGCGGCATTTCCAAGATTTTGGATATGCTTCCAGGCATGAACAAATCACAGATGCAAGGGGTTAACATAGAAGAAAGTGAAAAAGAATTTCACGCAATGGAAGCAATTATTCAATCAATGACGATTAAGGAACGACGGGATCCAAGCCTTCTTAATGCAAGTCGAAGGAGAAGAATTGCTGCTGGGTCAGGAAGAAGTGTCACGGAAATTAATCAATTGATTAAGAAGTACAATGATGCAAAGAAAATGCTTAAGCAATTTCAGAACCCGTCTGCACTTAAAAGAAACAAGATGTTCCGAGGTTTGGTTTAAATCTAAAGACTCATTGGGATATAAAATTTAAAGAATATAACTATATGGAAGGAGAAGTTATGGTAAAGATTAGACTTAAGAGAATGGGAGCAAAGAAAAAGCCATTTTACAGAGTTGTGGTTGCTGATTCAAGAAGATCAAGAAATGGGAAATTTATTGAAGAAATAGGATATTATAATCCTATGACTGAGCCTGCTGAGATTAAGATTGATGCTGAAAAAGCACAGAAGTGGATTTCAACCGGAGCACAACCGACAGAGATTGTGAAGAGCCTAATGAAAAAATCCGGTGTTATTCAATAAGAAAGTGGTGCTTTAAATGACTAATTTAGTAGAAGCAATTGCTAAATCCTTAGTCGACGAGCCAAAGAGAGTATCTGTAAGTCAGGAAGAAACTTCCCACGGAAATATCATCAAGCTAAAGGTAGCACCAAATGATATGGGAAAGGTTATCGGCAAACAGGGCAGAATTGCAAAAGCTCTGAGGACCGTTGTAAAGGCAGCAGCTATTCGCAGAAACGAAAAAGTTACTGTAGAAATAGATTCAATAGAAGATTAAGTTATAATGTAAAATGAATTAGAGGGGCCGGGTCGATATTGCAATAAATCACCTAGGCTCTATTTCATAATATTGGAATAATATGGATAAACTCATAAAAATTGGTAAGATTGTATCGCCTCATGGAATAAAAGGCCAAGTAAAAGTGTACAATTATTCTCGAAGAGATCGCTTTGAAGATATTTCAGAAATAATTATCGATAAAAAAGTTTTTGATATAGAGAGTATAAACTATGTTAAGAACATGGTAATTTTAAAAATATGTGGAATTGACGACAGAAACTCGGCAGAATCCTTTCGAGGTAAAGATATATTTATGGACGAAAAATATGTGGATGAACTTAAAGAAGACGAATATTTGATTCGCGACTTGATAGGACTTGATGTATTCAGGGAAGGGTCTATCTCAATAGGGAAAATCACAGATGTGCTACAATATGGTCCATCAGACACATACGAAATTAAGATGAATAACGGAAAAATGGCATATATACCTGCTGTGAAAGAATTTATTAAAGCTGTGAACTTGCAAAAAGGCATCACAATCGAAACAATACCGGGGCTGATAGATGATGAAATTTAACATATTAACACTTTTTCCTGAAATGTTTGTTCCTTTGAAAACGAGCATGATAGGACGCGCCTCAGAAAATGGTCTACTAAATATTAATCTTATCAACCCTAGAGATTATTCAAAGGATAAGCACAAAAAAGTCGATGACTATCCATTTGGCGGTGGTCAGGGCATGGTGATGATGCCACAACCTTTATTTGATTGTATAAGGCAAAATTCACTACAGAATTCTAAAATTTATTATATGTCACCTCGAGGGACAATATTAGATTATGATAAAATTAGAGAAATCTCGTCCCTTATGGAGGCTACTGTTTTGTGCGGGCATTACGAGGGCGTAGATCAAAGGGTGATTGACGAGTTTAATATTGAGGAAATTTCCATTGGAAATTATATTTTGACCGGAGGAGAGCTTGCTGCTATGGTTCTGGTTGATGCAGTTTCGAGGATGATACCAGGTGTATTGTCGGGCGAAGATTCAGCTTTAGAAGAAAGTATATATTCAGGACTTTTGGAGTATGATCAATACACTCAACCAAGGGAATATGAAGAAGCAAGCGTTCCTGAAGTTTTGTATGGAGGAAATCATGCTCTAATTAAACTTTGGAAACTCGAAGAATCTATGAAGATAACTTTGGAAAGAAGGCCAGAGTTATTAAAAAAGTTTTTGCAGGATGAGAATAATTGGGAATCACGTTCTAAAGCGGAGAAGAAAGTGATGGAAAAATATCTTCAATTGTTATAAAATGGTTGTAACAATGGGGAGATTGAGATGAGTAGAAAAAAAAATATAATAATTATATATGTTTTTCTTTTGATTTTTTTGTATTTGATTATATATGTCTTGCCAAATATTATTGGAAGCCTTAAATCCAGTTACGCTGTTCAATATGGAGAAATTGAGGTGTCTCAAAATGCAAACGGACTTATTGTAAGGGATGAAAATATTTATACCGCTGCATCAAGTGGTAAATCCAATTACCTAATTAGTGATGATGACCTTGTTAGAGTAGGGACTAAGATTGTCGATATTGAAGGCGGCAAGAAAGAAGCAGATGAGGATCTCCTAAAACTATCTAAGAAGGTTAAAGCTGTGACCGTTCCTACTGGTGATTATACTGCGCAGTATGACGGTCTTGTGGCTTATTGTTGCGATGGATATGAATCTAAATTTCGACCTGAAAACATTGATAAAGTTTCTGAGACCACGATTAAAAGCCTTGATGATTTACCAGCTGTTAAGCTAAAACGAAGGAATATTGCTGCAAAAGAACCTGTTTTCAAGATTGTGAATAGATCAAAGTGGAAATTAGTGTGCTTCTTAAAAAACAATCCTAATATAGAGTATACTGAAGGTAAGGGAATCAGAGTTGGCATTGCAGGTGTAGAAGGTAAATCATCTGTTCTTATGGTCGTTGATTCGGTTACTAAAAATAAAAAAACAGGAAAAACTAAACTTGTTCTCGTATCAGATAGATATTATAACGGCATGACATCTGATAGGAAGGTTAAAGTTAATTTGATAGACAGTGTTAATAAGGGCCTCATCATTAAAAATTCTAGTATAATAAGTAATAAAAAGGGTCAGAAGGGTGTTATGGTTAAAAACAAAGTTGGAGATTTTGTTTTTAAACCCATATCTGTAATAGTGACAGATGGTGAAAATTCAGTTGTTGCCAATAAGGTGTTCTTTGATAAAAAAGGGGACCCCGTAGATACCATCGTGACCTATGATATTATTTTGACCAGACCATAGAAATGTCAATAAATATAAACCGAGGGATACAGGAGGTTATGGAATGAGTATACGAAAAAATATTCAAATGATTAATGAAGATATTTCTAAGTTTGCAGAAGAGTCGCAAAGATCGGCAAGTGATGTTAAACTCATTGCGGTTACCAAGCTTCACAGTCCAGAAGAAATAAACGAGGCAATTAAATGTGGAGTTACTGATATCGGCGAAAATAAGGTGCAGGAAATACAAGAGAAATATGACAAGGTTGATAAGGTAAATTGGCATTTAATTGGACATTTACAGAGAAATAAGGTAAAATATATCATAGATAAAGTTTATATGATTCATTCGGTTGACTCGCTTAAACTTGCTGAAGAAATCAACAAAAGAGCGGGACAACATGGCATTATGATGAAAATACTGATTCAGGTCAATGCGGAAGGCGAGGAAAGTAAATTTGGAATTAAACCAAGTGAGCTTGACGATTTGATTTCAGAGATTCATGAAAAATGTGATAGTATTGAAATATGTGGACTTATGGCTATTGCGCCATTTTATGATAATCCTGAGGATGCACGACCTTGTTTTAAAACTGTGAAATCTTTGTTTGACACATATAAGGGTGATGAGAGAGATAGGGTTAATTTCGCTACATTATCCATGGGTATGTCAGGAGATTTCAAGCAGGCTATCTCTGAAGGTGCAACTCATGTAAGAATTGGTACAGCTATTTTTGGCGCAAGGGACTACAGATAGAAGCTTATTTTCACAAAATAAAATAAACAGGAGTTAAGGAGAAAGAATTATGGGTTTTTCAGATTCGATTAAAAAATTTATAGGCATTGAAGAAGATGAAGTTTTTGTGCCTGAGGATGAAGTTGCAGCAGCTAAGGAAGATATTCTTTTAAGTAAGAAAAAGGATGGAATAGAGAGGAAGTCTTTTTCAGAAACAATATCAACAACTAATCCATATAAAAATAATAGTAAAAGATTCTCGACTGCAAATACAAGTGCATTTAAGCTTGTTGTAATCGAGCCTAAATCATTTGATGAATGCCCTAGGCTTGTTGACAGTCTGATGAGCAAGAGACCTATTATTGTAAATCTTGAAAAATTAGATCAAGAGCTTGGAAGAAAGATATTTGATTTTCTCAATGGTGCTACATATGCTCTTAAGGGAAATGTTAGAAAAGTTACAAATAGTATTTTCATTTTCACCCCTTCAAATGTGGACATAAATGGAGAAGAACCATCGGGGGATGTTGATTTCGGATTTGAACCTAAAGATAAGAATCCGTGGGGATAGGTTAGGAGATACATATTGACTTTAGCACTTATTATTGTCACTTGGATATATAGATTATTTTACTGGGCACTTATAGGCAGAGCACTGATGAGTTTTTTGCCGGCTGATTATGACAGTCCTATTACCAAAATATATCAATTTTTGGTTCAGGTTACAGAGATTATCGTATCACCTTGTCGAGAGCTTTTGTATAAACTCGGAGTTAGAACGGGACCGTTTGACTTTTCTATTTTGGTTGCCTATATTGCTCTTAGAATAGTATATCGGATAATTGCAATTATATTAATTGGAAGCTGGGGAAATCTCGCATTATTGTAGAGTTTAGAGGATTTTAATGATAGCACCTATTGATATTGAAAAGAAAGACTTTGGCAAATCTTTAAATGGATATAACAAAGATGAGGTTGATAATTTCCTTAATCATATCATTATGGATATTGAGGAGTATCAAAAAACGATTGCTAAGCTTCAATCTGAACAGGAGTTGTTGAGGCAAGAGATATCGGAATACCATAAACAGCAGTCAAGCTTGACTGAGACTCTAGCTTCAGCAAAAAGTCTGCTAGCTGATATCTCTGATAGCGCCGAAAAACGAGCGGCATTAATCTTGAAAAGCGCAGAAACTGAAGCCAATACAATCGTAAGTGATGCTAAGCTTTCTGTTGCAAATAGCACCAAAGAAATGGAAATGCTTAGAAGCCAAATAAAGCATTTTAGAGAACGATACAAAAAAATGCTTCAAGATGAGCTGAGCAGCTTCCAAGAAGAAAGCATGATTTTTGTTAATGAAATCGATAAGGCTTTTATACCTGCATCAATGTCCGTCGAAGAATTGCCAAAATATGATAATGATACAAATGCGGAAACATCGACAAAAAAACTTGTGCAAGGTAATGCCCCAAAATCAAAGGTGAAAAATCAAATTGACTTTTCACCGTTAAACGACAATAAAGAAACTAAGATACTTTGAAATAACGGGGGCTTCCCCGTTATTTGTTTCTGTCATAGCATTAAATTGGAAAAGTAATAAGCAGTATTACTCTTGATACATGGGATAATTTTAGGAATTAAAATACAATGAAAGAAACAACTAATAAATCATTTTCAGGGAAAAATTACATATTCACACTTGCTGTAAGTATATTTGTTTTATTGGTTGATTTTTATACAAAATACATAGTAAGAAATGATGCAAGATACATTGAGGGAGTTACAGTTATTCCAAATTTTCTCAAATTAATATATGTAAAAAATGAGGGTGCTGCATTTAGTATCCTTAGTGGGTATAGGGGAGCCTTGATTCTTATTTCATCTATAGCAATATTACTTGGAATTTTTGCGATAACTAGACTTTACAGAAATAACAAAATAGTTTCTTTAGCGGTTTCAATGGTAATTGCTGGAGGAGTTGGGAATCTTATAGACAGAATTTCTTTTGGTTTTGTAACGGATATGATTAGTTTTTCATTTTTTTCTCCAGTTTTTAACGTGGCGGATATATCTGTTACTCTTGGATGTATAATATTAATAATATACATCGCAATCTTTGATTCTTCTAAGGGAAAGTGATGAGGACAATTTAATGAGACTTGATGTTAAACTTGCTCAAATGTTTCCAGCGATATCAAGAAATAAATGCCAGAAGCTCATTTCGGAGGGTGTCGTAAGCGTAAATGGTTGTCCGACAACAGATAAAGATAGAAAACTAAAAATATCCGACTCAGACAAGATTATTTTGTTAGACGAAAATGTTGCCAAAGCTTCGAATAATGAAGTTAAATTACCGGCGCCATTTGATTTAAATCTAGATATAATATATGAAGATGAGTACCTTATGGTTGTCAACAAACCTAGAGGCCTTGTGGTTCATCCAGGAGCTGGCACCTCTGAACCCACTCTTGTGAGCGGACTTTTGCATCACTGTGGAGATAAGCTTTCGGATATTGGAGGGCATGATAGACCAGGAATTGTTCATAGAATCGATAAAGATACGAGTGGACTTTTGATGATAGCGAAGACCAATAGTGTCCATGAAGCCTTAAAACAACAACTAAGCACTCATTCAATCAGCAGGGTCTATTTAGCCTTGGTTCATGGAAGCTTTAATTGCGAATCAGGATATATAGATTTTCCTATCATGAGAGATCCAAAGCATCGCACAAAAAAAATGGCCGTTGATAGAAACAAAGAGCAGTATATACTAAAGTTCAGCAATGAAAATGAGAAAAGTATTCAAGGCAACTCGAATTTTTTGAAAAGTATAGGTGCCAGAGAAGCATACACGAGTTATAAGGTTGTATCTAATTTAAAAGAGTATTCTCTAGTACGCTGTAGGTTAAAAACTGGACGTACTCATCAAATTAGAGTGCATATGGCTTCCATTGGACATCCAATAGTAGGTGATCCTCTTTATGGATTTAAGAAAACCCCGTGGAGGGAGGATGGTCAAATGCTTCATGCACAATTGCTGGGCTTTATTCATCCAATTCGAAAAGAATATCTTGAATTTTCAGTTTCTCCACCTGAGGACTTCCAATCAAAGCTATCGAAAATAATAAATCGTTCAAAAGGATAAAAAAAGAGGCATGAGCCTCTAATTTTACCGGTGCTACGAGTTAAATGCAGGATAGCCGGATTTTGTAATTAAAATTAATTCTTTGATAAGAACTTTTAATAGTTATATTTTTTTGATGTGACTGATACAGCTTGCACAAATGTATCGCTTTTTAAAAAATTTTAATTTTTCAGAACTATTACAAATTTCACAGCTATTTTTCATACTTCCTCCTTTTTAGATTTATTCCGGTAGTTAAATGATAATGTTTTGTACAAATATAAACAATGGACAATGCTGAAATTGTACATTTTGAGTATTTTGATGTAAAGTATTGATATGAGGAGGTAATATCGATATCATGTTTGAAAATTTTGTTCTAACAAATAATCCAGTAAAAGTTGCAGGCTATGATTTTCCTTGTGAGAATCCTGATGCTGTTATGCTTATTATTCATGGAATAGGAGAATATGCAGGACGATATAGCAGAATGTCTAAGTCCCTTTCTGAAAAACATATCAAGGTATATTCTATGGATTTGCCAGGACATGGGATTTCTGGCGGTGTAAGGGGCGATGCTGCACCTAGAATTGAGGTTTTATATTGCATAGATAAGCTCATAAATTTTGCTAAAGAGAAATTCCCTGATAAGCCTATAGTACTATATGGACATAGCATGGGCGGAAATATTGCCTTAGATTACAAATATCGTGGAAGCCTGTCAGACATCCCGTCGGCATTTATTATTTCAGCACCTTGGATTAGACTTGTAAGACCTGTGTCAAAGCCTTTGTACCTAGCTATCAAAGCTGGTTCAAAGCTTATTCCAAAAGCAAGAATAAAGTCTGAGTGCGATGAAAAGGTTTTGGGCAATCTAATATATGTCAAGCCATATGCAAGCAATCCTTTGGTGCACCCTTATATTACAATGAGATGTGCGTATGAGGGCTTTGAAATTGGAACAGCCATTGAAAATGGTACATGGGTGGATTATGGAAAGAGCGCCGGCAAGCCCTTCCTACTCATGCAAGGAACAGAAGATAAGCTCTGTGATGTTAATGGCGCGAGGGCGCTAGCGCAACAAAATAATGGCAAGTCTGAATTTGAATATGTAGAATGGCCGGGATATTATCATGAAATTCATAATGGGAATATGGTGGAAACAGGAGAAGAAGTTATAGAAAAAATTGGTAACTTTATTGTCCAAAATGTGATAAAGAACTAGTTGACAATATCGCTATAATACGGTTAATTTACAATTAAAAGTCAAATAGTGCATTTGATGAATAATTTGTTTGATAGACTTTGAGGGTTATTATGCTTGAAGAAAAAAAGTTTGATGAAAAAGAGCTTACTGAATTTGACAATCTCAAATCATCAAAGGAATATGAAATCCTTATGATGAGATATGATTCAGCTATTAGGGAAGTTGCAACCAAGCTTGAAATTTTAAATAGCGAATTGTCGCTTGTCAGAGACGAAAGTCCAATATCGTCGATTCAGTCAAGGCGAAAGAAAGATTCCAGTATTTTTGAAAAATTAGTTAGGCAGGGGAATGAGATTTCTCTTAAATCAATAGAGGAGAATCTAAATGATGTCGCTGGAATTAGGGTAATCTGCTCCTTTGTTGATGATATATACAGAGTTGCTAGAATGCTTGCACGTCAGGATGATATCAAAGTTGTAATGATAAAGGATTATATAAAAAAGCCAAAATCTAACGGCTATAGGAGTTATCACATGATTGTGGAAATTCCGGTTTTCTTCTCAAATGAAAAACGACCGATGCGAGTTGAAGTGCAAATAAGGACTGTTGCTATGAACTTTTGGGCAAGCCTTGAGCATCAGATTAAGTATAAGCACAATGTAAAAGAAGCTGAAAGAATAGGAAAGGATCTTAAAGATTGTGCTGATACTATTGCAAATACAGACATTAGAATGCAGAAAATAAGAGAAGCCCTCAAGGATGATTTGGAACATGTGGAGTAACCCATATTGTTTTGTTATTTTTGAAAATAACCATACCGGGCTTTGCGCCGTTTGGCTTCTTTACATACTTAATTTCGGTATAATCTACTGGAACATTTTCAGATGATTTTCCTTTGCTGTGGTAGGCTGCAATGCTTGCTGCAGTTTTTATTTCTTCAGGGAAATTCTTTTCAATTTCAGCCAGCTTAAGTCCATGTGTTTGGAGAACCACATGAGAGCCAGGGATATCCTTAGTATGGAACCAGATATCAGATTTTGCAGACATTCTAAGTGACAAAACATCGTTTTCCTTGTTATTTCTGCCCACGATTATCTTTCTCCCGGAATCAAGGTTAAATACAAGTGGATTATTAATTTTGCCGTTTGAAACTGAAGATTTTGAGGCTTTTGACCTGCGTGTTTTATTTTTACTTAATCTTATTCTAAAATATCCTTCACCGATAAGCTCCTCTTTAATATCTTCAATTTGACGCATTTCGGTTGCTCTATTCAAGTGGTCAATAACCGTATCAATATATAGGATTTCATCATTTACGCTATCTATCATAGGCTGCTTCTCCTTGATAGTGTTCATAGCCTTCCCATATTTTTTAAAATAAGCTTGAGCATTTTCACTAGGAGAAAGTTTTGGATCAAGTTTAATGTTAACCATAGAATTGTCATAATAGTTGACAATATTTGCTATTGTATCACCTTTTTTTATATCGTGAAGGTTAGCAGTCAACAGTTCCCCATATAACCTAAGATGTTCAGACTGTCCTGCTTTCAAGACATCCTCTTGCATCCTTTGAAGCTTCAGACCAAGCTTTTCTCTAATCGAATTAATCTTTTTAAGAATGTTGAACTTTGACTGCTGTAGAGTGTTTGTTTCTTTTTTGTGCTCAAAGAAATAATCTACGGCTTTACTCGGCGAATCAAAGGATTTTACCTGAGAAAGCATTCTGTCCATGGAAATAATGTGAAAATCTGTCATCTTACTGCCATTTGAATAAATTTTAGCTTCTACATTCATGGATTCTATCTGGCATGCAAGACCTTTAAGCAGATCAAATCCCGAATGACTTATACAGTCTGCAACTCTCGGTGAAATACCGCCAACCTTAGTCATTATGTCATTTGCATCATGCCAATTAACAGAGATAGAGTTAGCATAGTCAAGATGATTGACTTCATTGTAGCTAGAGCTTTCGTCTGAAGACGATATTTCCAGAAACTCCTTAAAGCCTGTTTTGCACTGTGACGGAGGATAAGTGTACACAAGCCCTGGGAGAAGCTGCCTTGCCCTGTTTACGTCTATCGAAACTCTTTTGATGCTGTCGATAATTCGTCCATCCTTTAGATTGATCAACACGATATTGCTGTGTTTTCCCATAATTTCAAAAATTAGCCTTTTTGAAATCGTAAACCCGAGCTCATCGAGAACCTGAAAATCCATTTCAATGATTCTCTCTGAACTATTTTGTGCAATACGGCTGATTCGTCCACCCTGAATGTGCTTCCTCAAAATCATACAAAATATAGGTGGCTGTTGAGGATTTTCGAATTCTCTTTGCGTAATACAGATGTGGGGAGCATTACCTGAGGCAGATGAGTAAAGTCTGAAGCGTCCATTTTTGGTGTGAATAACAAAAACAAGGCTATCACTTTCTGGCTGATAAATTTTTTCAATCTTTCCGAGAGTTAGCTTTTTTGATAATTCTTCTGAAATTGCCCAAGTCATGATACCGTCAAATGCCATTATCCATCCTCCTAAATATCCGCTGCTAATTTGCTCATAAATATACATATCCAGTATGTAATTTAAAAATGCTTGAAGTGATAAACACAATTGGAATTTTATCATAAGATTAGTTATAATTAAAGGTAGTTAATGTCAGGAGGAATCAAAATGATAAAAAGTATGACAGGATATGGCCGTGGAGAGATTAAAACTCAAGATTATCATATATTGGTAGAGCTTAAGAGCGTAAACCACAAGTATAATGACTTTACCTTCAGAATGCCAAAGTATTTTGCATTTGCAGAAGATAAAATGAGAAAAGCTATCAGGCAGAAATTGCATAGAGGCAAGGTTGATGTGATGATGACTGTTGATAATCTATCCGACAAGGAATTCGAAGTTCGTGTAAATACCAAGCTGGCAAAGGAGTATATTGAAAAAATAGGGACAATGTGTGAGGCTTGCGACATCAAAGAAGGACCTGGAATTGATATAATTACCAAGCTGCCGGATGTTATTACTGCAATGCCACTTGAAGCAAATCAGGAGGAGCTCCTATCTGCAATTATTGAGGCGACTCAAGATGCAACAAAACAGCTCGATGATATGAGAATAAAGGAAGGTAGGGTGTTGGCGGAAGATTTAAATCTCAGAGCGGGAAATTTAAAAAAGATAGTGGATGAAATGATTCCTGTCGCGGAAGAAACACCGGAGATATATAGAGAAAAGCTTTCGGAGCGGATTAATAAGCTGCTTGAGAAAAATGGGATTGGTGATACATATTTATCGGAAGAGAGGCTCGCGACAGAGGTTGCAATCTTTGCTGACAAGGTTAACGTCGATGAAGAACTAACAAGACTGAAAAGCCACATATTACAGATAACTAATTTAACAACAACAGGCAGCTCTGCTGATGGGAGCGTTGGTAAAAAACTGGATTTTCTTGCACAGGAGCTTAATAGAGAAGCTAACACAATTGGCTCAAAGTCAAATAATCTTGAGCTTACTAATCTCGTGCTCAAGGCTAAAGCTGAGATTGAAAAAATTAGGGAACAGGTTCAAAATATAGAGTGATTTTTTCAAAATTATTGTTTTATTAAACAGAAAATAACAAAATGATTTGATACAAATATATAAAAATCTTACCTGATTTTTGAATATGTATCTTTATTTCAAATGAAAAATGTGATATAATAATGCTTGTTGTGTTGTTATTTTGGAGCATTTTTTATTTTTTTGTACAATACAATATGTAAAATAAAATGAAAGGAGAAAAATAAATGGAAAAAGAAAAACAAATAGGGGAATTTAAACCATTTGTTTCTGCTGACAGAGTTGTACCTGAATTTACTGCAATGTCAATTATTATTGGTGTATTTCTTGCAGTCCTCTTTGGCGCAGCTAATGCCTACCTTGGTCTGAAGGTGGGAATGACAGTTTCAGCATCGATACCTGCAGCGGTAATTTCTATGGGAATTATTAGAGTTATTTTAAAAAGAGATTCTATTTTGGAAAATAATATGGTTCAGACCATAGGTTCTGCGGGAGAATCACTTGCCGCAGGTGCTATCTTTACATTACCAGCTGTATTCATGTGGGCGGAAGACGGCATAGGAACCGTACCATCGTACATGGTTATTGCATGTGTTGCTATTGCAGGAGGCTTACTTGGAATTGTATTCATGATTCCACTTAGAAAGGCACTGATTGTTAAGGAACACGGCACGCTGCCATATCCGGAAGGAACAGCTTGTGCAGAAGTCCTTATTGCAGGAGAAGAGGGAGGTACTAAGGCAGGTACTGTTTTTGCAGGACTGGGAATCGCGGCTGCCTATAAATTCATAGCTGATGGAATGAAGCTCTTTCCAAGCGAGGTTGATTATGAGGTGAAAGCGATACCAGGTTCGGGAATTGGTATGGATGTCCTACCTGCACTTGCAGGCGTAGGATATATCTGTGGACCACTTATTTCCTCTTGGATGTTAGCCGGTGGAATAGTATCATGGTTTATAATTATGCCTCTAATCAAAACCTTTGGAGGCGACACTGTTCTTTATCCAGCAGATGCACCAATTTCAGAACTTGGATATTGGGATTTGTGGGATAATTACATCAGATACGTAGGAGCAGGTGCAGTTGCCGCAGGAGGTATTTTCTCACTGATTAAATCTCTTCCACTTATCTTTAAAACATTTGCAGAGAGCATGAAGAGCCTCAAGGCTGGTGTTGACGGAATTACTCTTGACAGAACCTCTAAGGATCTTAGCTTCGGACCAATCTTAGCGATGCTCGTTATTGCGGTTGTAGTGCTTGTAGGCTATCCTGCGATACCGATTGACTTTGTAAGTGCTATACTCATCGTTGTATTTGGATTCTTCTTCGCAACTGTGTCATCTAGGATGGTAGGACTTGTAGGATCTTCAAACAACCCAGTTTCAGGAATGGCTATAGCAACTCTGTTGATTGCGACCTTGATTTTAAAAGAAGTTGGGGAGACAGGTCCTAACGGAATGGCTGCTGCTATAATGATAGGTACAGTAATTTGTATTGTTGCAGCAATGGCAGGAGATATGTCCCAAGACCTTAAGACTGGATACATAGTTGGTGCTACACCATACAAACAGCAGTGGGGTGAGGTTGTCGGTGTTCTATCATCAGGTCTTGCAATTGCAGGTATTTTGTACTTGCTAAACGAAGCTTGGGGATATGGTGGGAAACAACTTCCTGCACCTCAGGCAACACTGATGAAGCTTGTAATAGAGGGGGTAATGGGCTCAAATCTTCCTTGGGGAATGGTATTCACTGGCGTGTTCATCGCTGTTGTGCTTGAAATTCTCCAGATTCCTGTTCTACCGGTTGCAATCGGCGTATACTTGCCTATTCACCTATCTACGCCTCTCATGTGCGGTGGTCTACTCAAATTATATCTTGAGAAGAAGGAGCATAAAAGTGCAGAAGAAAAGGAACAGCAGATTACTTCAGGCATACTGTACTCATCTGGACTTATTGCAGGTGAAGGCTTGCTCGGTATATTGCTAGCCATATTTGCGGTTATAAAAATCAAAGGCAAGAGTATCGGCGAGATGATTGATATCTCTGAGAGTTTGAATTTAAGTCCGCAGGCTGGAAATCTGATAGGACTAGTATTCTTTGCAGCATTGCTTGTAACCATTTATCTATTTGCAATTAAGAAGCATGATGTTAAGAAGAAGGTTGATCTAGACTAATATTATAGATATCAATAGAAAATCGTTATATAATGATATATTGAATTGAATTACTGAATTGTAGATATGAAAAAAAAGAAAAATGAGAATTATCTCGACAATATCCCCGTTATAAACGGGGATATTTGTTGGGAGGAAGATGATGATAAGCTTATAGTAATTAAACAAGAAAATAAGGGCTTTTACAGTAAAATTGCTCAAAAGTTTTTCGACAGACCTAAGGTCTCAAACATACACCTTGATAAGTTTGGTAGTTTTGTTTGGAAACAGATTGACGGGGAAAAAGATATAGCAGAGATAGGAAAGAGCGTTTCTGAAGAGTTTGGTAAGGATGCAGAACCCCTTTACGAGAGACTGTCGGCCTATATGTTCAGGCTTAGGGACGTAAAATACATAAGCTTCAGGAAGCCTAGCAAATAGCTAAAGATAGTTGAGCAAATAAATGCTCATACGTGATTCACAAAATAAAATTTTAAGGTAAACAAATGACAGGACAAATAGGAACTATAATAGTGGGAGTCATTCTCTTCGCTATAGCGACAGCGATATTATATGTAATCGGAATGAAAAAGAAGATGAATGAGGATCAGAGGCTACTTGAAATGCTCTTAAACAACGGAGCTTACAGAGTTGTTAAATATCTGAAAACACACGAAAGTATAACATTAAAAGGCATAGGCTATGTTATCAAGGACATTTCAGCAAAGGAGTTCGGTTCCTCGAAAAAGGCTATCATCAAAGACGGTAGAGCATTTCAGGATTCGCTTCTTGATTATATGCTAAAGGAAGGCTATATTGTCAGTGCAGAGGGAAGCGAAAACAAGAGAATGTCAGATAAAGTATATGTTTTGCCTGCAAAGAAGGAGGAGAAAAATGAGCATATTAGCTAATTTAAAGCCGGAAAAGGTTTTCAAGTATTTTGAGGAAATTTGTAGCATACCTCACGGTTCGCATGATACCAAAAAGATAAGTGATTATCTGAAAAAATTTGCGGATGACAGAAACCTCGAGTGCTATCAGGATAGCGATAATAATATTATCATAATAAAAGAACCTACAAAAGGTTACGAAAATTCAGACTCAATCATCCTTCAGGGACATATGGATATGGTTTGTGAGAAAACTCCCGAGTCAACCATAGACTTTAAGAAAGACGGTCTTGATATATATGTAGACGGCGACTGGATAAAGGCAAGGGGAACGACCCTAGGTGGAGATAACGGTATCGCTATTGCAATGAGTTTAGCAATTCTCGATAGCGACGAGTATGAGCATCCGAGACTTGAATTTATTGCAACCGTAGACGAGGAGGTTGGCCTCCTTGGTGCTGCATCCATTGACGTGTCAAGGCTTACTGCTAAGAAATTCATAAATATCGATTCAGAAGAAGAGGGAATATTTACCGTCAGCTGTGCCGGTGGTGTAACGGTGGAAAATACCCTTCCAATCACATACAAGGAATCTGAAGGTATCAAGGCAAACTTAAAAGTGTCTGGATTGCTTGGTGGACACTCTGGAATTGAGATTAATAAAGAAAGAGCTAACGCAAATGTGATTCTAGGTAGAGCGTTGAACCTCATTGCAGATAAATATGATATTTTGCTCATTGATGCAAACGGTGGCTCCAAGGACAACGCAATCACAAAGCTTTCCGAAGCGAATGTTTTGTTCGAAGGGGCAACAAAACATTCGCTAGGTGAGGCGAAGGAGGCTATAGCTGATTTTTCAAAGAGTCTGGCACATGAATTCAAGGTTACAGATCCAGATATTAAGATAGAACTTGCAGTTGAAGCTGATTCAACTGTAAATATCAAAGCGTTTGACGAGGATTCAACTAGGAGGGTGATAACCTACCTTATACTCACACCTTATGGCGTTCAGCACATGTCTAAGGAAATTCACGGGCTTGTTGAGACGAGCCTGAATATAGGTGTTCTCAAGACGGAAGAAAATAAGGTGTCAACGGTATATGCTGTCAGAAGTTCATCAGATAGCAGAAGAGATATGATGGTTGAGAAGCTAAAAGTTTTAACAAAATATCTCGGTGGCAAAACGGAGCTTTACGGTGCATATCCAGGATGGGAGTACATGGCTGATTCCAAACTAAGAGAGCAGGCTGCCTCTGTGTTTGAAAAAATATATGGACATAAACCAAAGATTGAAGCGATACATGCAGGTCTTGAATGTGGACTTTTTGCAGGCAAAATTCCTGAACTTGACTGTATATCGATAGGTCCTGACATGGATGGAGTACATACACCAGATGAGAGACTTTCAATATCTTCGACAGAGAGAACGTTCAATTTACTTGTCGAAATATTGAAAGCTAGCAAGTAGTTAAGTAGAAATTAGGATTTTAATAGTTTCAATTGTAAAGTTCGTTACTGGAAACTAACTATATAAGTTCTAAAATTTTAAACACTTGTCAAGACGGCAGATTGATAGTATAATGTCTATTGTCATCTGCGTAACCACGTGCGATACAATATTTCATGTAAGGTAGGAGGTGAATTGGAATATGGCACAGGTCATCGTTAGAGAAAATGAAAGCTTGGAAAGTGCGCTCAAGAGGTTCAAGAGATCATGCGCTAGAGACGGCGTTATGAGCGAGCTTAGAAAGAGAGAGCACTACGAAAAGCCTAGCGTTAGACGCAAGAAAAAGTCTGAAGCTGCTAGAAAGAAAGCAAGGAAGTATTAATATGGGACTTAAAGAAAAACTTATGGCTGACTTAAAGGAAGCCATGAAGGAACACGATAAGGTTAGAAAGGACACAATCAGCTTCGCAAGAGCTGCAATTAAGCAGCACGAGGTTGATAATAGAGTTGAACTTTCTGATGAGGAAATTATCCCTATACTTGCCAAGCAGGTAAAGATGAGGAAGGACGCTTTAGCAGATTTTGAAAAAGCGGGGCGTGCCGACCTAGTTGAAGCTTATAATGAGGAAATAAAGATTCTGGAGAGTTATCTGCCTGAACAGATGTCCCTAGAGGAGATTAAGAAGGTAGTTGCTGATGCAGCGGAAAGCCTTGGTATAGAAGGTGGAAAACAGAATATGGGCAAACTTATGGGTGCTGTCATGGGCAAGTTGAAAGGCAAGGCTGATGGCAATACAGTGAGAGAAGCCGTTACTGAATACTTAAGCTAAGATTCTAAGGACTGTTACAAAATAGTTCTAAAAAACGTCATGTTCATTTGAACATGACGTTTTTGATTGCAAATACGAAACGGCTTAGAAAACTATTTTGTGGCTTTCTCAGCCCAAATTTCTTCAGCCCTTGGCCTCCACTCTTCGGAGTAGCTAGAGCATTTTGCACACAGATTTTCGACGGATTCTTCTGAAATAAGATCTGTCGAATGTGCGCCTGTTGCATGTACTATATCCCTTAATTTTTCAGGGTTCTCAAGCATAGGACATGGCATCAGGTGATTGCAGTTAAATGGCTGCCCTTCTTTGTATGCCATAAATAAAGGTGAAGTTAGGCATTCAATCAGAGTTTTTTCTCTAATGTTGGAATCAGAATAGTGTATAAATACGCAAGGCTCAACATCCCCATTTGGATTGATGTGAAAATAGTCTCGCCCGCCAGCGATGCATCCTCCGATATATTCTCCATCATTTTGGAAATCTATAAGGAAAATTGATTTTCTGTTCCTTACATCCCTGATTTTTCTATATACCGTTTCTCTCTGGTCTGGATTCAAAAGCAATTCTGGCACGGCATCGTTGCCAATTGGCATATAGTGGAAGAACCAGGCAAACTTAGCTCCAAACGAGATGAGTCTGTCAAAATATTCATCATCGGTAATCGACTCATAATTTGCTGAAGTGTAGCATGTTGATGCTCCAAACGGAACTTTGTATTTACGGAGAATTTCCATAGCATGTACAACTTTGTCATAGGTTCCATCACCACGTCTTGAGTCTGTAGTTTTTTTGTCGCCCTCGATACTTATTGCAGGGACAAAGTTTTTAACCTCGCGAATTTGTTTTGCCAAATCTTCATCTATCAGCGTTGCATTTGTAAAGGCCAAGAAAACACAGTCATTGTGCTTCTTGCATAGATCTATAATGTCCTTCTTTCTTACAAGAGGTTCACCACCAGTATAAATGTACATAAATATACCGATTTCTTTACCTTGAGTAATAATGCTGTCAATTTCATCAAAAGATAAGTTTAGCTTATTACCATACTCACTAGCCCAGCATCCTGTACAACTTAGATTACAAGCACTAGTTGGGTCAAGAAGTATTGCCCATGGCACATTGCAGTCATACTTACTCTTAACCTCTTCTTTTAAACTTCTGCTTAAAACAACAGAATTTAGGACTGCATTTTTAAACAGTGTCTTGATAATTTCACTGTCAACATCCTGATAAATAGAATCCACAAGTTTTCTCCAGTTATCATTTTCGCCATAGAGCCCTTCGCGAACATTTTTTATTTGGTTTGAAAGGGCATGGTTTAGATCAAACTTCTCAACAATATTGAGAAACTTCGGCAAGTTCTCATGGGGATCCTTATCAAGATAATTCAGAGCTTGATCAACCATAGCGATCGTTACTCGGTCTTTGATAGACATAATCCACCTCCATATAAACTTTATGCACCGATTCTAATCTTAATATAGAATAGAATCTCATTGTTGTGAATATTGTAACACCAAAAATATATCTAATCAACCCGGGGTTATTTTCTCAAGAAAATCCACAATTATTTTACGCTAACAGTAATTAATGGCATAACTTCTTACATTAATTATTAAATCAACCATACCATCAGTTAAAGACTAGCAAAATAAATGTAAAAATCGAAATATGGATAATGAAATTTAGATGTGGTATAATAATCGAGTAATTGCATATATTTTTGTGCAATGTAAAGCAAAGATTGAAAAGACAAGGTGGAAATATGGAAACACTAGTTGTAGCTTCGAGTAACAAGCACAAAATAGACGAAATTTCAAGGGTAACGAAAAAATTTGGCATTGATGTGATATCAAGAGATGACGCTGGCATTTCTAAGGACCTTGAAATTGAAGAGAATGGTTCTACATTTGAAGAGAATTCATATATTAAAGCCAAAGCTATTATGGATATATGTGGGAAGCCGACTATAGCGGATGATTCTGGCCTAATGGTTGAAGCCTTAGGAGGTGCACCGGGAGTATATTCTGCTAGGTTTGCTGGTGAAGATCAAAATGACGAGAGAAATAACGAAAAATTGAAAGATCTTCTTAAGGACGTACCTTATAAGGATAGGCGAGCGAAGTTCATTTCAGTTATAACACTTCTGTTTCCTGATGGAAGAAGGATTGTAGCAAGAGGTGAATGTCCGGGGCATATAATTGAAGAGGAAAGGGGTCATCACGGATTCGGATATGATCCGCTGTTTGTTCCCGAAGGCTATGGAAGCACATTCGGAATGCTGAGTCCTGAAGTGAAAAATGAGATAAGTCATAGAGCTATGGCTCTAAAAAGTCTAGCAAAAGAGTTGGAAAAGATGACGCCTTAGAATATGTGTATAAATGGTACATTATAATATGAAAAGAAATATATTGGATCTTGTTAAGCGTTTTTTCGATATTGGAAAACGTGCTTTTTCTATGATGAGCTCACCGTATTATCAGGGATTTCCAGCACAGATGGCATTTTATATGTTACTCTCCCTTGTTCCCATCGTAATCGTTTTGTCCCAGATTTTGGGTATTTTTGATATATCAGTAAGATACATTTACAGCATAATGGAAAGATATGTGTCGGGCGATTTAAGTAACACAATGGAATCTCTTTTTAGCTATAAACCTTCAGGTGCAAATAATATTATACTTACAGCTACCGCAGCCTGGGCTGCATCAAAAGTCATGATTCCTATGCATAGATTATCAAACTACACATATACTGAGGGAGAGTATACAAGCAAGGGATTAATCAAGGAAAGAGTGAAATCCATAGTTATGGTTCTCATATTTGTGTCAACCCTTGTATTTACACTTGTTGTACTTGTTTACGGGAAGATGCTCATGAGTCTGACAATCGGAGCAGTTTCAGATAATAGCGTCGTAGATGTTTTGTGGACATATCTCAGATGGCCGATTAATATTTTGCTGTACTTCATGATAGTATCAATTAATTATTATATAATGCCATCAGAAAAGATAAAATTCGCGGATATAATTCCAGGGAGCCTATTTTGCTCTATAGGCATGATGATTGCCACTATCGGATTTTCTATTTACGCGAGTCAGATAGCTAATTATGACATAATATATGGTTCATTATCATCAATTGTAGCTATGATGTTTTGGTTATTTTTGCTCGCACAAATATTTTGTTTGGGTGTTGTATTTAACAAGGCTTGGGTCGACTCAAGGGATGAGTTTAAAGCCGAAGGTTTAAAATAGGGAGTTTATTATGAAAAAGTCAATTGCAATTATATTTGGTGGTTGTTCAAGCGAATATCCCGTTTCGCTGCATTCGAGTTATTCAGTTATTAAAAATCTTGATGATGAAAAATATGAAAAGCATCTTGTAGGCATTACTGAGGAGGGATGCTGGTATTATTTTGATGACGATATCGACAAAATAAATGACAATACTTGGCAGAATGGTAATGTTAAAAAGGCATTTATTTCACCTGATAGAAATGATAGCGGATTGTGGATTTTAGATGAAAACAAATTTATTCATCTCGATGCAGTGTTTCCAGTTCTGCATGGCAAAAACGGAGAAGACGGTTCGATTCAGGGACTTTTGCAGCTAGCTGGAATTCCAGTTGTTGGTTGTGGTATGGAAGCATCTGTTCTATGCATGGACAAATATATAGCTCATAGGATAGCAAATGACGTTGGTGTCAAAACTCCGAAAAATATAATGATTCACGAGTGGGATAATCCGATGGATATGAAAGAAGATATACTAAAATTGGGATTTCCGCTGTTTGTAAAACCTATCAAGGCTGGATCTTCGCTGGGAATGACAAAGGTTCACGATGAAAAGGAATTAATTCCTGCAATAGAGGAAGCATTTAAGTTTGATAATCAAGTAATTTGTGAAGAAAATATTGAAGGCTTTGAAGTTGGTTGTGCTGTTATTGGTAACGATGATCTTTCAGTAAGCCCTGTAGATGAGATAGAGTTATTTGTCGATTGGTTTGATTACGGTGAAAAATACAGCCAGCTCAAGTCAAAGATTCACCTTCCTGCTAGAATTGACGATGACCTTGTAAAAGATGTACAAAACACCGCTATGAAGGTATACAGAGCACTATGCTGTGAGGGATATGCTAGAGTTGACATATTCATTAGGAACTTGAATCATAATAGTGGAACACATGGAGAGGTGAAAAACCAAATTTCAAAGCAAGAAATCCTATTCAACGAAATCAATACGATTCCAGGCCTAACAGACGTTAGTAGGTTTCCAAAGATGGCAGAGTCTATGGGAATAACATATCCCGAACTTTTAGATAAATTGATAGAATTAGCAAAATAATAGCAGCATATATAGGGCAACAAAAGAATAGAAGGAAGAAAATTTCAATGAAAAAGGCATATATAATAGTTAATCCGACTGCTGGCAAAAGTCAGGCAGAAAGATTTTTTCTTAGCATAATACAGAATTTACAAACTGGTGGTTATGAGTGCACATCAAGACTTACAGAAAAATCAGGCGATGCAAAGGATTTTGCTAATGAAGCGGCTTTGTCGGGGAAATATGATGTTGTTGTCGCGATAGGAGGGGATGGAACATATAATGAGGTTGTTTCTGGCATAAAAGACTCAGGAAAAGATATACCCATAGGATATATTCCAGCTGGAAGTACCAATGATTTTGCCGACACCCTTGGACTTTCGACATACATGCCTCTTGCCGCACTTAGCATTTCAAATAGTGTACCTAAAAAAGTGGACATAGGCGATTTTAATGGAAGATATTTCAGTTATATAGCCTCCTTTGGTGCATTTACAGGTGTTTCATATTCGACGCCACAGAGCATGAAGAACGTTCTAGGACATTTTGCATATGTTCTTAGTGGAGTGGCTGAGCTTGGCAATATGAAGCCATGGCATGTAAAAATGAGCACCGATAGCAAAAATATTGAAGGGGATTTCATATTTGGTGCAATATGCAATACGACTTCTGTTGCGGGAATATTGACTTTGGATGAAGAACTTGTTGATTTATCAGACGGTGTATTCGAAGTGTTGCTCATAAAATATCCCTCAAATCCTATAGAATTAAATTCCGTTCTTGTCAGCCTTAGACTGGGTAGATTTAAAGAGAACTCACTCATTGAATTTTTTGACGCAAAAAGGATTGAAATTGAATGTGATTCTGAGATGAATTGGACGCTAGATGGTGAATTCCAAAAAGGCTCCGAGCTTATAAAAATAAAAAATATTAATGAGGGTATTACAGTTTTAATTCCAGATGGGAGAAAAATTTAGTGAATAGCAAAACAAAACACAAGCTTGTTCTATTAACATATGCGATTTATGTACCTATATACATAGGGCTCTTTTTTGTTGTTGAAAAATTAGTCCCGGAGAGTACTGACTATTGGGTATCATATATGTTTTTGGATGACTATATCCCATTTAGGGAAGAGTTTATTATTTTCTATTATATGTGGTACCCTGCTTTAGTTGGGATGGGCATATTTCTACTTATTAACGACGAAGCCGAATACAAGCGTTATATGCTCAGCATCATCATTACATTTACTTTTACGCTAATATTTTGTTTGCTAGTTCCTAACGGTCAAGACTTAAGACCTGAAGTGCTCCCCAGAGACAATATTTTCACTCATATGATAGCTGCTATTTATAAAGCTGACACAAATACGAACGTTATGCCAAGCGTACATGCAATAGGAGCATTTCTTGGACTCATTTCAACACATAGAACGAAGGAGATTAAAAATAAATTATCTATTTTTGTTTTAGATTTACTATGGATATTAATTGCGATATCAACATGTTTTGTAAAGCAACATTCAATACTCGATATATTTGGCTCTATGGTTTTATGCTTAATTGTTTATATTGTAAGGCTATATATTGAAGATGATTTTCACTTAAGAAATACTAAGAAATTTAATTCTTTTTAAGAAATATTAATTTTTTTATTGACATCGGGGAGGACACGGTATACAATGAATGTGTTAAATTATTATTTCTTCATTAAAAAAGAAGAGAATACGATAAGAGGAGAAGGTTACAGATGAGCGGAGCATTTGGCAGAGGAAAAATTAAGCTTTCTGTTTTGGTAGGAATACCTGTGGCGCTTTTTTTATTTATGTCAGGCATGATGTATGCCTCAAAGAGCTATGCTAGTGAAGAGTATTGGCTGGTTCAAGCTGATGACAAGGAGCTTGCGGTACTGAGCTCAGAAACAGAAGCGAAGCAGGTTGTAGACGGCGTTAAGAACGCATATGTAGTTAAGGGCGCAAAAGTGGAGTCTATTACGACTGATAAGGAGCTTAAGGTTGTTAATAAGAACTTCAATAATGGCGAAACGCCTAAAATAATGTCACCTGACAAGGCTATTAGTAAGATTATAAAGGGTGTTAAATCACCTAAGACATATACTGTAAAAGCTGGAGATACAGCGTGGGGTATAGCTGAGGATAACGGACTTGGATATGAAGAGTTTCTCGATATCAACAAGGGCTATGACCCAGAAAAAATTATGCCTGGCGATGAGGTCGTGATTGAAAAGATGGTACCATACGTTAATATCACGACTGTGCAGACCTTTGATAAGGAAGAAGCTGTTGAAGCTGAGGTGCAATACGAAGACACAGATTCTCTTTATGAAGGTCAGACTGAGGTTAAGGAAGCAGGCGAGGCAGGAACTAAGAAGGTAACTCTCAAACAAAAGAATATTAATGGCGCCGTTTCCGATAGCAAAACAATCAAAGAGAGTGTTACAAAGGAAGCAAAGCCTCAGATAGTACTTAGAGGAACGAAGATAAGACAGGCTGCTAATTCGTATACAGCGACAGGCTCTTACTCTAGCAATGGAAACACTACTTATAATGTTCCAAGTGCAGCTGGATATTCAGGCTCAGGAGCGTCTGTAGCGGCTTATGCTAGCCAATTCGTGGGAGCTCCTTATGTTTGGGGAGGAACTAATTTAAGCACCGGCGTTGACTGTAGCGGATTTGTAGTCGCTGTGTACAGAGCATTGGGCTATAATATCACAAGGTCGTTTGGATCATACGGCAGATATGTATCCCCATCAAGCTTGCAGCCAGGAGATGTTGTTGCATATGCAAATCACTATTCAATTTACCTTGGTGGAGGTAGAGAGATACATGCTTTGAACCCTAGACAGGGTGTAATGATTACAAGACTAGGCGGTGGTGGAGCAGGATCTATAGTAAGTGCAATCAGGATAGTTGAGTAATTCACTTAATCAAAGTTAAAATTCATTTGGTAAGAAATTAACATATACAAATCAATACTATTATCACAAAACAGCAACCTTGAGGGTTGTTGTTTTGTTGGTTGTATAATATTCGTTGGGGTAAATCTGAAAAAAGTTTGCTCCAGCGAATTTTTTAATAAAAAAAGAACCCGCTTTTTGTGGTGCTTTGATTTGAGTTGTGATTCATTTTAATCTGTATTTTCATCTTGATATCACAGTGGGATTTTTTTAGTGTAAAATAATTGTGGAGTTTAAAAATATTGAAAAGCTTAAATAAAAGTGATAGAATTATTGCAACAAATGAATAAAAAATATATTACAATCAGTCGAGTTTTACCATTTAAATTTAATATCCAATCGTAGCTTAAATTATAATTTGCTTAAAGGTGAAACTAAATGTGGAATGAGGTGGAAATCCTCGCGAGTAGGTCACTGTGAAGCCCTTAATATATTAGGGATAAGTCAGATACGCAGGCTGTTTTGTGAGGCACTTGCCAATACCGAGATCGCCTTAGGATACTAAATTTAGCTTTTAATATCTGTGCGGTTTTCGGTCGTACAGATTTTTTATTTGTCTCAAAAATGTAGGAGGTAATATGAAAGGAACATTAAGAAAATCGAATTTTTATGCTGTACTTCTAGCAGTACTTTTGGTTATTTCAACGATTCCAGTGACTGCACAGAATGTATTTGCAGGTACAACTCTTAATGCAGATAGTGACGGCTATTTGTTAATCACAAATGAGGATGAGTTCGTTGAGCATTTAATGAGTGCAAAGGCTATTTACAAAGAGGAATTATCTAAGAATTTCAGATTAACAAGAGATTTAAACTTGGAGAAATATACTGCACTTCAGAGTATAGGAAAAACAGGTCCATATGATAATAAGCCACTATTTAAAGGCAATTTTGATGGTAATGGACATACTATCAAGAATTTAAAAATAAATGAGGGTGGATTATTTACGAATATCGACAAAAGTGCTAGCATTAAAAATCTAACTCTAGATAATGCAATAATAAGCATCAAAAGGCTCTATTTTCCTGGAATACTATTAAGCAAGAATGAGGGAACAATAGAGAATTGCCGCGTGATAAATTCTAGTATAACATCCGCTCAAGGTGGCACTGGAGGCTTGGCTGGAATAAACAATGGGAAAATATCTAAGAGTGCAGTAATAAATGTCACCGTTAGTGCGGAAAATGCAATGCAGGTAGGTGGCTTTGTTGGATTTAATGGGTATTCCTCGGGTTCAGGAAATATTGACCAGTGTTTTGTTGATGCAAATGTTGTTGGATTAGCGAATGTTGGAGGATTTGCAGGTAAATGTGAAAAGGGAACTATATCTAATGCATATGCTTTAGGAACTGTTACTGCAACTAAGAATGAAAAAATTGGTGGTTTTGTTGGAGGACATACCAGTCCAAGTAAGCTTGAAAATATTTATGTAAATAACGATGTTAAGGCCGATCAAGGTGGTGCTGTTGTAGGTTGGAAAGGTGCTAGTTATGCATCAATAGGTACTGTAATCAATGGGTATTATAATAGTGAAAAAATGAGGCCTGCTAAGGAGATGGCAAGCTTTAGTGGTGTTATTGCTAAGACAACAGCAGAAATGGCTTCAGCAAAATACTTGAATGAAATTTCAGGAAATACTCAAGGAGTTTGGACACAAGATGTAGATCATAACAATGGATTTCCATATATTTCAGCTGTAATTCCACCTAAAACGGAGACAATTGTGCCGCCTAAAGCTCCTGTAACTTTTGTAATATGCAATTATGATAAGGAAGACAATATTTTTAAAAAAATCAATGAATTTATTGTTAAGCCTGAAAAAAATGATTCAACAATCATAGACTTAATGAATAGAGCAAGGGAGGAGAAGAAATTTACATTTAAAACTGAAGCATCTGAGTGGGGAGAATTTGTTAATACTATTGATGATATTACAGCTTCAAAGCCAGACGGTTGGATGTTTAATGTCAATGATGTGCCATCGCCTGTGGGCGTATCTACAGCTAAATTTAACGGTGGCGAGAAAGTTTTGTGGTTTTATGGGTGTGACCAAAACCATTATACTGCACCAACCTTAGATGAAATTGAAAATCCAAAAGAGAAGTTTGTTGAAATAAATTCAAAAGAAGAACTTTTGAAATTGTCGGGATCGACGGATGATGAGGTTTTAAGCAAGAATTACATATTAAATAAGGACATTGACCTTGCAGGAATAAAATTTGAACCAATAGGAAATCTTGAACATCCTTTTACAGGAAAGTTTTTTGGACAAAAGCATAATATCAAGAACCTAAGGATTGAAAAGGACAAGGAATCAAGAGGAATTGGTTTATTTGGAGCTATAAAAGGTTCAGAGATAAAGGATTTAAATATTGAAAATGCAAAAATAAAGGGCGGTTCAGTAATTGGTGTTCTGGTTGGTGAGGCTCAGGTTGATGCTAACGCAAAGAAAAACAATTTGATTGCACATTGCAAGGTGTCAGGTACAGTTGAATCAAATGGAGAAAGATTTATTAAGATTGCAGATGTAGGCGGGCTTGTAGGTGTGTCTCAGGAAGAATATGATAATAATACTTTTGCATTTGCCTCTACAACTATTTACGATGTCGTTGCAGATGTGAATGTAGTAGCTGATACAGGCGCCAAAGACAAATCAACATCAGGACATGTAGGAGGACTTGTTGGCCATAATAAAGGCAAAATCATTGATTCAATTGCAAGGGGCGATGTGCTAGGTGGAAATACAACTGGTGGATTAGTCGGATATAATGATGGTTCAGTTAGAGGCTCAAGTGCTAGAGGAAATGTTACAGGAGTTTATAATGTTGGTGGTTTCTGTGGTGCTTCAGGATTATACAGCGAAACTAAGGATTCTTACTCTACAGGAAATGTAAAGCCTGTCAAGGGCGAAAATGCTGAATATCTGGGCGGATTTGCTGGAACTATATCAGGGAAAGTAGAAAATTGTGTTAGCACAGGTACAGTAACGCCAGGCTATTCATGGAATGGAGGGTTTGCTGGCAAGATAGATGCCACACTTGTTGGTCCTAATGCTACCGTTAAAGAAGTTTATGGTAACTGCAATGATTTCAACGATCAAACACTAAAAGGATACGGAAATTACTTACCAAATCCTGAAGATACGTCACTAGCAGATGTAGTGAAAAAAATGCAGGTAGACAAGGAAACTGCTGAAAAACTTGCAAATGAAAGATTTGATGCTAAAATAGATTCTACAAAAACAAAAGAAAAATTAGAAAATGAGAGATTTGAAGTACTTAAGGAACAAATTGTGATACCATCACCTATCCTTTTGGATAGTGAGGATATATTAAAATCCTCAAGGAAAATTGTAGATAAACTAAGTGAAAAACAAAAGAAACTATTAAATGATAAAATCAAAGAATTGGAAAATGCTGAAAAAACTTTTAGAAACATCAAAAATAATCCTACTCTCAGCTTTCTTGATTCTAAAGTACTAAACAAAGATAACAAAATTAAATTTATCAATGGTTATGGTGAAGTAAGCTTTGAAGAGGGAAAAGCAAATGGATTATCGCTAAAGGTTGATTCGGATTACAAATATTTTCATGACGGACAAGAGTTAAATAAAAATGCAAAAGTTTCATTGGTTATAGATGGGGCAGAAAAGATATTAGAGTATGGCAAGGATTATGAATCTAATAATGGAAGCATAGTAATTAAGTTCTCCAAGAATTGGCTAAATTCATTCAAAGCTGGAGATTATACGGGTAAAATTCAGTCAAATGAAGGATATGCTGAATACAAAATACATGTATATGGTGCAAATTCAAATGAGCAAATTAGTGATAACAATTCTAGTGTTAATAATTCTGAAAAAATGACAAATAATACAGTAATTAAGGAAAAACTTGAAAAATGTCTTAGAAATGTAAAGACTGGGGATGCCATAAATTATATTTTATTTGTTCTTATATTAGTTGTAGCTGCTATAATGGTTATATACGTGAGTGATAGAAAAAAAGCAATTAAGTAATTTACAAAATAGTATATACTGATAATAAGCACTGTGTCGATTAAAAAATTAGTCGATACGGTGTTTTTTATGGGGATATATGCTCTATCTCGAGCACTAGCGCAAGAGATAAAAACGTCTCCGTCTTATTGGTGTTATCGATTATGGTGAGGTTCCAGTTCAACAGCAAGCCTAATAGGAGAAGTTATTATTTTTTTTAGTCCTATTTAGAAATAATTCCATTCTGGAAATATTTCTAAATAGGACTTGCCTCCGATGCAAATAGAATATATAATTTATTTAGATTAAGTTCCGTAACGGAAATATTTCTAAATAGAAAATGGAGATTATTTATGGAAATAAAACGTGATTATTACCTAAATAAACTAATTCGTAAGATGGACAACGAATTTATCAAGGTAATAACAGGCATTAGAAGGAGTGGCAAATCTTACCTACTCAACAATATATTTTATAACTACTTAATCGAAAGCGGAGTAGATGAAAATCATATAATAAAATTTGCCTTTGATTCAGGGCAAGATCTTCTGAAAATTGGAGAGGATCTCATGGACTTAGATATTTTGAGTGGAGAAAGATTGCTCAACCCTCAGAAGTTCTTGGAGTATGTATTTTCCAGAACCAATAGTGATGAAAAATACTATATTCTCTTAGATGAGGTACAGTTATTAGCATCATTTGAACAGGTGCTTAATGGATTTTTACGAGAAAATAATTTTGATGTATACGTAACTGGTAGTAATTCGAAATTCTTATCCAAAGATGTAATTACTGAATTTGCCGGTAGGGGTGATGAGATCCATATTATGCCACTTGTTTTTTCTGAATTTTTTCAAAACTATGATGGCGATAAGGAAGATGCATTTGCTGAATACCAGGTGTTCGGAGGCTTGCCAGCACAGGCTCTCATGAAAAGTGACGAAGATAAGATGAACTACCTAAAAAATCAATTAAGCAATGTATATATACGAGATATTGTAAACAGGTATGATGTACGCCTGAATAGTGAACTTGAGGATCTACTCAATATTTTGGCGTCAGGGATTTCCACACTCACAAATCCATCTAAGATAGAATCTACATTTTTGTCAGTGAAAAAATCTAAAATTTCTGCCAATACAATTGATAAATATATAGACTATTTTGAGGATTCTTTTCTCATAAAGAGGGTTCATAGGTATGATGTAAAGGGACGAAAATATATTGGCACACCATACAAAATATACTTTGAAGATGTAGGACTTAGAAATGCTAGATTGAATTTTAGGCAGATAGAGCCAACTCACCTTATGGAAAATATTATATATAATGAATTGAGATTTCGAGGATATATGGTGGATGTAGGGACAGTTATAAAAAGAGAGTATGGGCCTAACGATAAGGATTTGAAGAAACAGCTTGAAGTGGATTTTATAGCTAACCTTGGCAGCAAAAAATATTATGTTCAGTCAGCATACAGCATTCCATCTAATGAGAAACTTGAGCAAGAAAAGGCATCACTGATTAATATTGACGATTCATTCAAAAAAATAATAGTAGTAAAAGATCGAATTAAGCCATCCTTGGATGAACATGGAATACTCACAATTAATTTGTTTGATTTTTTACTTGATATGAATAGTTTAGATTTATAGCGAGCATAGCAGTAAGCAATGGACATAGCATGAACATACATAGCATGAAAATCTATTTTGTACAAAGGAGATTTGGAAGTAAAATGAATAGAAAAGAAAAAGCACTTAAAATGCACGCCGAGTGGAGGGGCAAACTCAGCATCGAAAGCAAGGCTAAGATTACGAATAGGGAAGAGCTTGCCATCGCATATACGCCAGGAGTTGCGGAGCCATGCCTTGAAATTGCAAGGGATGAAAATCTGGCGTATGAATATACGGGAAAGGGTAATCTGGTTGCCGTCATAACTGATGGAAGCGCTGTTTTGGGACTTGGCAATATAGGCCCGTCCGCAGGAATGCCCGTAATGGAGGGAAAGTGTGCGCTGTTCAAGACTTTTGCAGATATAGATGCAATTCCAATATGTATAAATTCTAATGATGAGGATGTTATCGTGGATACGATTTACAATATATCCAAGAGCTTTGGCGGCATAAATCTCGAAGACATCAGTGCACCAAGATGCTTTAACATTGAGCGAAGGCTTAAGGAAAAGTGCGACATTCCAGTTTTTCACGATGACCAGCATGGAACTGCAATTGTAACCTCTGCGGGGATTTTAAACGCTTTGAGATTCACAGGTAAGAAACCAGGCAATTTAAAAATTGTTATAAGCGGTGCAGGCTCAGCAGGCATTGCAATAGCAAGGATGCTACTAAGATTCAATTTTGGAGATATTATTTTGTGCGGTAGCAAGGGCGCTATATATGATGGAGCGCCGTATAATAACAGCGAGCAGGAGCAAATTGCGAAATTAACTAATCAAAATAATATTAAGGGTAAACTGGATGAGCTAATTAAGAATGCGGATGTTTTAATCGGGGTTTCGAAGCCAGGGATTGTCTCAAAAGAGATGATTGCATCTATGGCTGAGGATCCGATTGTTTTTGTGATGTCAAATCCTGTGCCTGAAATCATGCCGGATGAGGCTATTGAAGCAGGTGCAGCGGTAGTTGGCACAGGACGCTCCGATTTTCCAAACCAAGTAAATAATGTTTTGGCGTTTCCAGGGATATTCAGGGGCGCGCTTGATTGCAGGGTTTCGCAGATTACGGAGGAAATGAAGGAAGCCGCTGCAAGAGCCATTGCTAACGTCATAAAGGAAGAAGATCTAAGAGCTGACTATGTACTTCCGGATGTTTTTGACAAAAGAGTTGTTGAGCAGATTGTAAACGCGATTAAAGCGTGCAGCGTAAAAATGCAGTAAAGATATACTGTAGTGAGAAAGGCCACTCTGATGGAATATAAAATCAAGAAGGACACGATGGGAGAGGTTAGGGTTCCAGCCGATAAATACTGGGGTGCACAAACCCAGCGAAGCATCAATAATTTTAAGATTGGCAAATACAAAATGCCGATTGAGATTATAAAGGCTTATGCATACCTAAAAAAAGCTGCTGCCAATGCAAATTTTGAGTTGGGCACCATTGAGAATGCAAAAAGAAAAATCATCTCCGATGTCTGTGATGAGATTTTAGAAGGAAAATTGGATGATAATTTTCCGCTAGTGATTTTTCAGACTGGGAGCGGGACACAGACGAATATGAATGTCAATGAAGTCATTGCAAACAGAGGCAATGAAATTTTGGGTGAGGAAATACTTCATCCTAACGATGACGTCAACAAGTCCCAGAGTTCAAACGACACCTTCCCTACAGCCATGCACATAGCAGCTGTTTTGCAAATACAAAATAATCTTTTGCCAAACATAGCGAAACTCCGAAACACATTCTTTGAATTAGAGAAAAAGTATGAGGATGTCATTAAAATCGGCAGGACTCACCTTCAAGATGCGACTCCAATCACACTCGGCCAAGAAATTAGTGGCTGGAGATCCATGTTAGAACATAATGTTTTTATGCTTGAGGACGCTTTTGAATATATCAGGGAAGTTGGGATAGGCGGTACTGCAGTAGGCACTGGCTTGAACGCACCAAAGGATTTCGACAAAATAGTTGTAAATAACTTATCGGAGCTGACGGGCGAAAAGTTTAAAGTATCGGATAATAAATTTCATGATCTTACTTCAAAGGATGCACTTGTTAATATGCACGGAGCACTGACTGCTCTAGCTGCGAATCTGATGAAAATTGCTAATGACATAAGACTGCTTTCTTCAGGCCCAAGATGTGGAATCGGAGAACTCAATATACCCGAAAATGAGCCTGGCAGCTCCATTATGCCGGGAAAAGTCAACCCAACTCAGTGCGAAGCATTGACCATGGTATGCGTTAAGGTGATGGGGAATAACTCCGTTATATCTATTGCGGCCTCGCAAGGAAACTTTGAACTCAACGTATATATGCCTCTCATCATATCAAGCTTCCTTGAATCTGTGGGACTTCTGGCAGATGCTATTCGTTCGTTTAACGATAATTGCGCAGTTGGGATTACACCTAATTATAACAAAATAGATGACTACCTAGAAAATTCTCTGATGCTGGTTACAGCCTTAAATCCATATATCGGATATGAGAAGGCAGCAAAGGTTGCAAAATTAGCATATAAAAATAATTTAACCATTAGAGAAGCAATCAAAAAATTAGGCCTACTGAGTGAAGATGAAATTGATGAAATCCTAGATCCTATTAAAATGATAAAGCGTTAACTCTTGACAATGACATATGGATGAGAGTATACTTGTATACAAGTATTTCACCATGGCAATGCTTCCATGTGAGCAGAGAAAAGAGTTGTTTTATCAAATTATTTTTTCTTCTACTGCAATGTTTCCATGTGAGCAGCGAAAGGAGTTGACCATGTTAGATATTTCATCTAAGACAAATCTTTTGGAGCAAAAAGACTATAGCTATGAGCTTCAGGATGTCCAAGAGCCGAAATTATATAGAGATATGTATAGTTACGAGGAAATTCCTAAGATTGTCTGGAACCATCGAAAAGTCCCTATGAATATGCCGGATGATATTTGGATTACGGACACGACTTTTAGGGATGGTATGCAGTCAAGAGCACCCTACGATAGCGATGATATCGTGGAAATCTTCAAGCTTCTGAGCAAGCTCGGTGGACCATTTGGACTTATACGCCAGAGCGAGTTTTTTGTTTATACTAAGAAGGACAGAGAGGCTGTTGAAAAATGTCTTTCGCTAGATTTAAAGTTCCCAGAGGTAACGACATGGATAAGGGCAAACCAGGAAGACTTTAAGCTCGTAAAATCACTAGGAATCAAGGAAACCGGTATTTTGGTCAGCTGCAGCGATTACCACATCTTCAAAAAGATGGGTAAGACCAGGAAGCAGGCCATGAATTATTATCTCAAGACGATAAGCGATGCATTGGACACAGGTGTTGTGCCAAGATGCCACCTCGAGGATGTGACAAGAGCGGATTTTTATGGCTTTGTAGTGCCTTTTGTCAACAAAATAATGGACCTTTCAAACGAATCCGGCGTGCCGATAAAGATAAGAGCGTGCGATACCATGGGCTATGGGGTTCCATATCCAGGCGTTGCGCTGCCTAGGTCAGTTCCAGGGATTATCTATGGCTTACAGCACTACTCAGGTGTACCTAGCGAAATGCTCGAATGGCATGGGCACAATGACTTTTATAAAGCAGTTGTAAATGCAAGCACGGCGTGGATGTACGGATGTTCTTCAGTAAACTGCTCACTGCTTGGAATTGGCGAGCGAACAGGGAATATTCCTCTAGAGGCTATGGTGATGGAATATGCCTCGCTTCGAGGATCTACCGACGGGATGGATACCAAGGTTATCACCGAAATCGCTGAGTTTTTTAGAACTAAGATGAATTACAAAATTCCACCGATGACCCCCTTTGTGGGCGAAAATTTCAATGTAACAAGAGCTGGTATACACGCCGACGGTCTTATGAAGGACGAGGAGATTTACAATATATTCGACACGAAAAATATTTTGGGAAGAGAGCCTGGCGTTACGATAAGCAAAACATCGGGAGCTGCTGGCATTGCATATTGGCTAAACCAGCACGAAAGTATTTTGTCGAGACTAGGCGTTGATTATCCCATTGGCAAGGAACACAAAATAGTCGCAGTGCTTAAGGAGTGGGTCGATAGGCTATATGCCGACAAGCGAACGACTGTGCTTTCAAATGATGAAATTTTTGAGAAACTAGCGGAAATGGCAGAAAGGGGAGATGGGAGAAAATGATAGAGTACAAAACTGTTTCCCTCGCAAATCAGGTATATGAGGCTCTGCTGAATGACATACTGCATGGCAAGTACAAAAAAGGCGAATATATAACGGAGGGAAGTCTTTCCAAGGAACTAGGCGTAAGTCGAACTCCTATACGCGAAGCACTTTTGAGGCTTTCTCAGGAGAGGCTTATCAAGGACAGCCCAAACGGCTCGGAAGTCATTGGAATTTCAAGGCAGGATGTTGAGGACATGCTCAACGTTAAGAAACTTCTGGAGCCTGAGATAGCAGAGGGGCTTGCAAATAATCTAACTGAAGAAGGACTTAAGAGGCTTGAGGAAATTGTGGAGCAGCAAGAGTTTTTTAGTCAAAAAAATGACTATGAAAAGGTAATGCTTCTTGATACGAAATTCCACACTATCATGTACGGCGAAAGCGGAAGCAATGTTTACAGTCAAATACTGGAGCAGACGCACAAAAAACTTCTTAAGGTTAGACTTGCATCCCTCAGGGATAAAAAAAGGATAAATCAATCGACACACGAACATAGAGAGCTTTTTGATATCTTAAAGACACGCGATGAAGATGCGATAAGAAAACAACTACAAAGGCATCTTGAAAATTCACGAGAAAATATTCTAAGAGGTATCAGCAAGTGGGATTAATGCTGGATTACAATTATTTTGGCATTAGATAGGCATAAGAATTTTAGACTAATCTCAAACCAGCATCAAGTATCTTGAAAGAAATCGGCAATTTAGACTAATGTCAGACTAATATCTTAAAAGGAATCAATACTCTTGAAAGGAATCAACTAATGGGATTGACAATTACAGAAAAAATATTAAAAGAACACCTTGTCGAAGGCGAATTGAAGCATGGGCAGGAAATCGGAATCAAAATAGACCAAACTCTCACGCAAGACGCGACTGGAACCATGGCATACCTTGAATTCGAGAGCATGGGCCTTGCCTCAGTCAAAACGGAGCTCTCAGTCGCATATATTGACCACAATACACTACAGTCAGGCTTTATGAATGCCGATGACCATCAATTCATACAGTCGGCCGCTGAGAAATTTGGATTATACTTTTCAAAACCCGGCAATGGAATCTGTCACCAGGTTCACCTCGAGCAATTCTCGGCTCCGGGCAAAACCTTGATAGGCTCTGACAGCCACACTCCGACAGCAGGTGGAATCGGAATGCTCGCAATGGGTGCCGGCGGTCTTGATGTTGCGGTTGCAATGGGTGGCGGACCATATTGCATAACGATGCCAAAAATCTACAAGGTGAATCTAACAGGCAAATTGTCCCCATTCGTGTCGGCGAAAGACGTGATTCTTGAAGTTCTCAGGGTTTTGACTGTCAAAGGCGGAGTCGGCGCCGTCATCGAATACGGTGGAAGCGGAGTCAAAACACTCAGCGTGCCGGAGCGAGCAACCATCACAAATATGGGTGCAGAGCTTGGCGCGACAACATCGATATTCCCATCAGATGAGATTACCAAGGAATTTCTAAAGGCACAAAACAGGCAAGAATCGTATCGGGAGCTCTCCGCTGATGAGGATGCAGTTTACGATAAAATAATTGACATAGATTTAGATAGGCTAGAGCCTATGATTGCCTGCCCACACAGCCCTGATAATGTGGTTAAGGTGTCAGAGCTTGAAGAACAAAATATAGCTGTCGACCAGGTCTGCATCGGTTCATGTACAAACTCCAGCATTCTCGATATGCTCAAGGTTGCAGCAATACTAAAGGGAGAAAAGATATCGGACAAGGTCAGCCTCTCAATTTCCCCAGGATCAAGACAGGTGCTTTCAATGCTATCTGATGATGGAGGATTCACGGATATACTTGGAGCGGGCGCAAGATTTTTAGAATGTGCATGTGGACCGTGTATTGGCATGGGATTCTCGCCAAAATCAGGGGGTGTAAGCGTTAGAACTTTCAACAGAAATTTTGAAGGTCGCTCAGGCACCAAGGACGCAAAGGTTTACTTGGCTTCACCCGAAACCGCAGCAGCTGCTGCGATATTTGGAAAGATAATAGATCCTAGAAACCTGCCAGAGCTTTTGGGTCGCGAAAATCCTGACAAAAAGAATTTATCTTGTGATATGACCGTTGAGATTCCGACAGAGTTTACTCAAGATGACCATATGGTAATCAAGCCACTTCCGCTGGATGAGCGAAGGAATTTAGAAACGATTAAGGGTCCTAATATTAAAGGTCTTCCTGAGGTCAAACCTCTTGGCAACACTCTAAAGACAAAGGTTGCCCTCAAGGTTGGTGATAATATCACAACAGACCACATCATGCCTGCAGGCTCAAAAGTATTGCCATACCGCTCAAACATACCACATCTTTCAAAATACTGCTTTGAGGTATGTGATACAGAGTTTGCAGATAGAGCCAAGAGCCTGGGAGATGGAATAATTGTCGGTGGAGCTAACTACGGACAGGGTTCATCAAGAGAACATGCTGCTCTCGTGCCACTATATCTTGGAATCAGGGCTGTAATTACGAAGAGCTTTGCAAGGATACATAGGGCGAACCTAATAAACGCGGGTATTTTGCCGCTGGAATTTGCCGACGAGAAAGATTATGAAAAAGTCAATATGCTCGACGAAATAGAGCTTTCGGATATTCAGGAAGCTTTGGAGAGCGGCTGTTTTGTTGCCCTCATAAATGGTAGGGACAAAATTGAACTTAAATGTATTCTATCTGAACGTGAGAGGTCGATAATAAAGGCTGGTGGACTTTTGAAATTCGTTGGTGGCAAGTAACTGCAGAGCCAGATATACTGAAGACACATCAATGGACCTTAGGTACATTGATTGCATTGATTGTATGAGGACAAGTCGATAGATAGGAGATAGTATGGGATTGACAAAAATGCCAAAGCACAGGGTTTGTATAGCTGAAAATGTTGCAATTGAAAAGGCAACGGAAAACTTTAGGAAGCTTTTGAATGAGGAGCTGCGGAGAGTTAAGGAGATTTCAAAAGGCGATTTGAGCGAAAAAATTGATTTTTCGACTCTTGATAAGCTGATTATTGGTGTAATTTCGGGCGACGGAATTGGACCGATTATAACAAGAGAGGCCGTGAAGGTTCTCGAAGCTACGCTTTCCGAGGAAATTTCAAGTGGGAGTGTTGAGATACGCAAGATAGATGGACTGACGATTGAAAACAGGCTGGAGAAGGGCGAAAGTGTTCCCAAAGATGTGCTTGATGAGATTAAAAAATGCCATGTGCTTTTAAAGGGTCCGACTGAAACTCCAAAGGGTGGTGGCAAATCTGGAGATATGAGGAGTGCTAATGTTACATTGAGATCCGAGCTTGATCTTTTCGCGAACGTAAGGCCGGTTAAGGTACCCGGGAAGAATATCGATTGGATGTTCTTCAGGGAAAACACGGAGGGCGAGTATGTGCTTGGCTCCAGAGGCGTTGAAATTCCAGACCTGTTTGCCGTAGATTTTAAGGTTATTTCAAATGCTGGGACTGAGAGGATTGCGAGGGCTGCGATGGAATACGCAGTTAAGGCTGGAAAGCACAAAATAGCAGTCGTAACAAAGGCTAATATTATCAAGAGGTGTGATGGTAATTTTTCTAGGATATGCCAAGAAGTTGCAGAGGATTTTCCAGGTCTTGAATTAGAAGATTATTATGTTGATATAATGGCAGCGAAGATGATTGATGAGGGGACACAAAGCAAGTTTGAGGTCTTTGTTATGCCTAATCTATATGGGGATATTTTGACAGACGAAGCTGCTCAAATCCAAGGTGGTGTTGGCACAGCAGGCTCTGCAAATATCGGAAGCAGATATGCAATGTTTGAGGCAATACACGGCTCCGCGCCTAGGATGATTGAAAGTGGACGAGGCGAGTATGCTAATCCGTCGAGTTTGATAAAGGCGGCTGCAATGATGCTAGAACATACGGGGCGAGTTGAAGTAGCATCGAAAATCGAAGCTGTTCTTGCAAAATCCGAATCAAAGTGGAAAGAGGAGATGACAGCGGAGAAATTTGGCGATTGGTTCTGTGAACAATTGTTGGAGATGTAATTAAACTGCAAATTGATTTACAAATTAATTTACGAATTGATTATCAATTATGATGATAAACCCTAGAGATTATATGCAAAGAATGTAAAAGTGCTATATCGATTGTAAATTCAATTGATATAGCACTTTTGATAACTATTTTGTTCTATAAATCTAAAATTAAAATTATTTTTATATCTCAAATGTCTGGAATTTCTGATCAGTTCCATCCTTTTTTTCATCGAATACGTATTCATTTCCAGGTAGGACTGCATTTGCGATGATCCCAACAAGTGCAGCAATTGCAAGGCCTGACAAAGTAACGGTAGCTCCAAATGCCTGGAACGAAATTCCGCCAGTAGCTGAGAAGCCGAGCGCACATACGAGGATGAGAGCTGCGATTATCGTATTTCTTGATTTTGTGAAATCGACCTGATTTTCGACAACATTTCTGATGCCTATGGCGGAAATCATACCGTATAGGATGAGCGAAACACCGCCGATTGTTCCTGCAGGGATTGAGCTTATAATAAAGTTTACATGTGGCAGGAAGGAAATAATGATTGCAAAGACTGCAGCGAGTCTAATAACCCTAGGATCGTAAACCTTTGTCAGCGCGAGGACTCCTGTGTTTTCGCCGTATGTCGTGTTTGCAGGTCCGCCAAATGCAGCTGATAGACAGGTTGCAAGACCATCGCCGAGGAGAGTTCTGTGAAGCCCAGGCTTTGCAATATAATTCTCTCCAGTGGTTGCACCTATTGCCGAAATATCACCTATATGCTCCATCATCGTCGCAAGTGAGATAGGCATAACAGTAATGATTGCAGAGAAATCAAATTTCATGATTGTTATAGGTGGTGTGTCGACAATGGATTTACTTGTTATATCTGCCAGATTAACATCATTTAAAATAATCGCGAGCACATATGAGGCAATCACGCCTAAAACAATGGGAATTATTTTGAACATTCCTCGTCCCCATATATTGAAAAATATTATTGTGCCCATTGCAACAACGGCGAGCAGCCAATTTGTTTCACAGTTTTTGATGGCGGTCGGTGCAAGAATGAGCCCGATTGAAATAATGATAGGCCCCGTAACAACAGGCGGGAAGAATGTCATGACTTTTTTGACACCATAAAACTTAATAAGTGCAGCCAAGACAACATATACTAGCCCCGCACAAAATACTGCGCCTCCAGCATAGGGTAGCATTTCTGTATTTGGCTTGCCGTCAATCATGGGTGCAACTGCAGCATACCCTCCTAGAAATGCGAATGATGAACCTAGGAATGCCGGAACTCTTCCCTTTGTAAGAAGGTGAAAAAGAAGTGTGCCAAGACCTGCCATGAGAAGTGTTGTAGAAACGTCAAGACCCGTTAAAATCGGCACAAGCACGGTTGCTCCAAACATGGCGAATGTGTGCTGAATCCCTAGGAGTATCATCTTAGGATATCCGAGAGAACGGGCGTCTAAAATGGGATTTTCGTTTTGCATATTTTTCTCCTTATCTAATTTCTGAAATTAGTATACCAAGGAAATGCATTGTCTTCAATGCTTATACAAAATAAAAAGTTTGATTTGGAGCATGAAAAAATGACGACCCCCACGGACCGTCTTACGACGGCTTCAAATTGTGGCAAGTCGTCATTCGAGGCAACCCCCACGGGTGATCTTATGACCACCTCAAAGTATGGCGGGTTGCCTTTTGATGTATCTGATGATAACACAAAAGAGGCAGTAAATCAAGAGGTAAAACTGGATTTTTTAAATGTGCTGAAATTTTCGAAGTGAAATTTGGGGAATTTCTTAAAGGAAAATTTTGAATATAAATGAAATCTAGACTTTGGATATAATAGAATATATAATTGACTGAGAATAGTTAGAAAATTGAGATAATTGAGAAGATTGAAAAGATTGGAAAGCTTTCTTGTAGGAAAGGATGAGTGTAGAGAGTTGGCAGATTTAGCACTTTATTTAGGACATGCAGTCCTAGGATATATAGTTGGATATTTTGTCAGAGAGAAAAAAGATAAACTCGAGTGGAGAGGCAAGGTATCGACGGTTGCAATTATAGTAATGGTTTTCTCTATGGGAATGAGAATGGGGGCCAACGATGAGGTTATCGAAAATCTCAGCTCAATAGGACTTTATTCGCTTCTCATTACGGTTATTATTTTCATATTTTCTATTTCTGCGACATCCTTGACGAGGAGGGCGATTGGGCTTGATTCACTTGGATATTTGAAAAGTCAAGGGAAAGGTCAAGAGAAGGTTAAAGAACAAAATAGTCGCATGTCCTCTTTAACGTCTGATGAGAAGCAGATTATTACAGATTCAGAAATCGATAATGCAGAGGAAAAAGAGAAGAAGCTGGATAGCATGACGATAATGGTAATAATGGCTGTCCTCATAGGTGGACTGATTGCGTATTTTTTGTCGCAGGGAACAATTTCTGATTTCGAGAAGTTCGATAATATTATGGGGCTCATGATAACTGTAGGACTGTGTATTTTGTTGTTCTTTGTAGGTCTTGATATGGGACTTGAGGGAACGGTTGTTGCTCAGATAAAGACTGTCGGTTTTAGAGTGCTTGTGATACCCGTGGCGGTTATACTTGGCTCGCTATTAGGTGCTGTTGTGTGTGGAATCATTTTGCCGCTTTCGATGAAAGAAGCTCTTGCGATAGGCTCAGGACTTGGATGGTACAGCTTGGCTCCCGGAATAATTATAGATCATGGCTTTGTGGTCGCCAGCGCAATTTCTTTTCTTCACAACATAATGAGGGAAGTCCTGTCTTTTGTGCTGATTCCAGTTGTCGCCAAGAAAATTGGATATATAGAAACGGTTGCTCTGCCTGGAGCAGCCGCCATGGATGTTTGTTTGCCAATAGTGGAGAGGCAGACGAGGTCAGATATTGCGATTTTTTCATTCGTATCAGGGCTTGTAGCAAGCTTTGTGGTTCCAGTGCTTGTGCCACTTGTGCTTAATTTATAATTTTTGCCCATAGTGCCTGTGCTACTTGTACTTAATTTATAATTTGTGGCACCTGTGCTTGTACCGCTTGTACTTAGTTTATGATTTTAAATATTTTTTAAATATTCTAGAAATATACCAGAATTTTTAACAATTTTTTCATATACCTTGTTGCCTATCACTAACGACTGTGTTAGAATAACCTTACAAATATTTTATTGGAGGTAATTAAAATGGAAGATTGTGCAAACAAGGGATGTAAAATCGCAATAAAGGTTGCAAAAAGATTGGGATGGCTTGCTGGAGGTGCTTTTTTAGGAACTGCAGGTGTTGCAGCGCTTTCAAGCAGGGATGCAAAGAAGGCCTATACGCATATGACTGCAACTGCACTTAGAGCCCAGGATTGTGTACTTAAGAAGGTGGCAAACGTAAAGGATAATGCGCAGGATATACTCGAAGACGCTAAGGAGATAAACGAAAAAATCTATAAAGAAGCTGAGAAGAATCAGTGCTGCTTGGAACCTGACAAGGATGCTGAGTAGTATTTTTGTGTTGTTTTTTGGAAAAATAATATGAAATATACAATTTCCCATAAATCTAAAGGTCGTATTCGTGTAAGATTTGACCGTTATCGAATGACAATTGAAGAAGCCTGCTATATGGAAAATTATTTTTTGTCATGTGGGTATATTGAGAACGCAAATGTAAATCGGAGAACCTGCGGAATTACTATTTTGTACGATCCGTTGCAGTATGAGCCTTACGATATTCTCTCTAGATTTAAGGCTTCCGTAACAAAATACTCGTTTGATGCGGATAAGGCGGAGCTCATATCGGATGCTTTTAAAAGTAAAATGATTGAGGCTACATATTCTGACAGACTAACCATGCTGACAGTCGGCTATTTTGTTAAGAAGCTTCTGCCATTTCCGATTCGCCTCGGATTGACACTCATAGATTCCATTAAATTCATTAAAAAAGGATTTTCATCTCTTGCGGCGCACAAAATAGACGTATCCGTTTTGGATGCTCTTGCGATTGGCATATCAATTGCTCGCGGCAATTACGCTACTGCTGCATCTGTTATGTACATGTTGAAAACAGGTGAAGTAATGGAGGAATGGACACATCGCAAGTATGTGAACGATTTGGCTCAGGTGATGTCTTTGAATGTCGAGAATGTCTGGAGGAAGCTTGGGGATACTGAGGAAAACGTCCCTATCACATCTGTAAGAGAGGGCGATTTAATCATACTGCGCAGCTCGGATATTGTGCCACTTGACGGCGTGTTAGATTCAGGGATGCTTAGTGTAAATCAATCCTCATTGACAGGAGAATCTCTTCCGGTTCACAAATCTGAGGGAGCTTTCTTGTATGGTGGCACTGTTGTAGAGGAGGGCGATGGCGTTTTACAAGTAACCTCGGTCGCAGGTCAAGGCAGGTACGATAGAATTGTCAAGATGATTGAGGATTCAGAAAAGCTAAAATCGGCAACTGAGGATAGGGCTTTTCACCTTGCGGACAGGCTTGTACCTTACTCACTTCTTGGGTCTGCCCTTACATATTTACTTACGAGGGATACCTATAAGGCTATGGCGTTTCTCATGGTTGATTTTTCGTGTGCGCTTAAGCTAGCCATGCCGTTGACTGTTTTGTCTGCGATGAAAGAGGCTAATAAGTATGGCATTTCAACAAAAGGCGGAAAATTCCTCGAGAATGTAGCTGAGGCTGAAACAATTGTTTTCGACAAAACAGGGACGTTAACCAAGGCGATTCCTAAGCTTGTGGATGTAATTACTTTTGACGGCATGGACGAGGTTGAGCTGTTGCGTTATGCAGCATGCCTTGAGGAGCATTATCCGCATTCAGTCGCAAATGCAGTTGTGAGGGCTGCAATAGAAAGGGATATTTTCCACGATGAGATGCATTCTAAGGTTGAGTATGTTGTGGCTCATGGAATATCCAGCGAGATAGATGGTCAGAAAGTAATCATAGGCAGTTACCATTTTGTATTCGAAGATGAAAAAACAGAAATTCGAAAAGATGAAATGGATAAATTTGATAATATGCCTGATGAGTTCACCAGATTATATTTTGCCATGGACGGTGTGTTAAAAGGTGTTTTGTTTATATTCGATCCGTTAAAGGAAGAAGCAAAATCGGTTGTTGACGCATTGCATAGGCTAGGGCTTAATCGTATCTGTATGATGACGGGAGATAATGAGAAGGCGGCAAGAGCTATTGCAAATGAGCTTAATTTGGATTCGTTCAGGGCGGAGTTACTGCCTGAGGACAAGGCGACTTATATTAGAGAAGAACATAATGCCGGCAGAAAAGTTATTATGGTTGGCGATGGAATCAATGATACTCCGGCACTTTCGGAGGCAGATGTGGGGATTGCCGTTCGTGACGGTGCAGCGATAGCCAAGGAAATATCTGATATTACCATCGCTTCATCTGACCTTAGAACGTTGATTATTCTCAAAAGAATAAGCGATAATATGATGAGAAAAATAAATGTAAACTATCGATTCATAATTGGCTTTAATTCAGCATTGATTGTGTCGGGACTTCTTGGAATACTATCTCCAACAGCATCTGCTTTGCTACATAATTTTTCAACCGTCGCTGGTGGAATTATGAGCACCCGCCCCCTTTTGACATCAGATGATCTAACGGCTCTTTTATCATCCGATCTGACGGACAATTTAGAGGAAGACTTTAGAGAATAAACACACGAGAGAATTAAGATAGAATAGTAAGTTTTGAAGGTTTTTTGAAAGGTTTGAATGTAAATATCATGAAATCACATAAATTTTTTGCTTGGGTGACAGTTGTTGCATTTGTAATGACAATGATTACAGGATATAAAAAAAGATAATAAATATAATAATGGTTAGATTAAATCATTAGACAATCGGTGCCAGCCGCTTTAGAGGTGGCACCGTTTTTCTCGTGCACTAGCACACGCAATAGTACACGAAAGCATGAGAGGGGCTCAGTATAGTACAAGTAGTTCTTTAACAAAAAGCTGCTGCTAAAAAGCTACTGCTATTTTGTCATATTCGTCATCAATTCTTTAGGCTTTGCAGCGGAGCAGGTATTCTTCCGCCCCTTTTAATCATTTTAGCAGAAGATTGTTTGTGAAGCTTCATAATTGGACCGCTGCCGAGAAGACCACCGAAATTGAGTTCTTCATCATCGGAAATTCCTATTGCCGGAATCAGCCTAACCGCGGTAGTCTTTGAATTTATCATACCTATTGCAGCCTCGTCAGCTATTATAGCTGAGATTGTTTCAGCTGTTGTATCTCCAGGGACAACTATCATATCAAGGCCAACGGAGCAAACAGATGTCATGGCTTCAAGTTTTTCTATTGTAAGTGTTCCGGAGCGTGCTGCGGATATCATTCCAGCATCTTCGGTAACAGGTATGAATGCGCCAGAAAGACCACCCACACTTGAGGAAGCCATGACACCGCCTTTTTTGACAGCGTCATTGAGCATGGCAAGAGCTGCTGTCGTGCCATGAGTACCGCATTCCTCAAGACCTATTTCTTCTAAGATATGAGCAACCGAATCACCGACTGCAGGCGTAGGTGCAAGAGATAAATCTACGATACCAAATGGAACGCCGAGCATTTTCGCAGCCTCACTTCCGACTAACTGACCCATCCTAGTAATCTTGAAGGCGGTTTTTTTGATGACTTCGGCAACTTCATTCATGGTTGCAAGGTTGATATTTTTCTCTGGACTTTGCTCGCCTTGAGCTGATGAAGATGTAGCAGAGCCTTCTATACCTACATTCATCTTAGCAAGTGCGGAGCGGACGACACCTGGGCCTGAAACGCCTACGCTCAAAACACAATCAGCCTCTCCAACTCCATGAAAAGCCCCAGCCATGAACGGATTATCCTCAACAGCGTTGCAGAAAACCACTAGCTTTGCAGCGCCGATACATTGTCGATCAGCCGTTAACTTTGCCGACTCCAATATTTTGTTGCCCATAATTGCAACCGCATCCATGTTGATGCCAGCTTTCGTAGCTCCAACGTTTACGGACGAACACACAAATTCAGTTTCTGAAAGTGCTCGGGGAATGGATTCAATAAGCTCTAAATCGCCAGCTGAGAATCCTTTCTGAACTAGAGCAGAGTAGCCACCCACAAAATTAACACCGAGGGTCTTTGCAGCTCTGTCTAGAGTTTTAGCATATTTAACAGGGTCGCCTCCAGAAATGGCGAGGAGCATGGAAATCGGGGTTACAGAAATTCGCTTATTTACAATTGGGATACCGTACTTTTTTTCGATGGACTCACCCACAGGAATCAGATTCTTGGCCTTTGAGGTTATTTTGTTGTAAATCTTCTCACAGGCACGGTCAATGTCTGTATCAGCACAATCCAGCAGAGAAATCCCCATAGTTATCGTCCTTATATCGAGATTTTCATCCTGAATCATTTTGATTGTTTCCATAATATCTGTCATATTAAGCATAGTATTCACCCCTAAATTCTGTGCATAGAGTCGAAGATATTTTGGTGCATCACGTGAACGACCATAGACGGAACACGTTTTTCAATATTTTGTTTAAGCATATCGAGGTCTGTTGTCAGTTTGGATATGTCGATGACCATAATCATGCAAAAATATCCGTCAAGCACGCTTTGTGTCACTTCTATAACATTTGCTCCGGCGTCTGCGCATCCTGCTGAAACATTAGCCAGAATGCCAACTTGGTCCTTTCCTATAACCGTTACTACGGCACGTTCGTTTTTCATTTTGCTCTCCTTTTGATTATATTTTAATTTTGTATGTGATTAGTTTTAATTCTATTTGCTTTCAAATTGAGTTAAATTTATTTCCAAATTGGGATAGAATTATTTTTTTATGAGCTTATATTGCGTTCAACGTTTCTCAATTTTAACAAAATATTCGCCTACCGCAAGTGTGTCATCTTGCCTGAAAAGAAATTGAATTTCGGGGTATTTATCAACAAAATATTTGCGGTTCTCAGCTTTGTGGCCTATGAGGTTTGAAAAGCTCGAAGGATTTGAACTGGCAATTACACGTATATTTTTCGCATATAGTGATTGATCTTTCAATTCTTTTTCTAGCAGATGGATGAGTTTTTCTTCAATCGACTCTCTAGCCAATAATCCCTCTACGATTTGCCTAAAAGCTGGGTGAAATGTCGTCCCCGTGAATTTGCCATCACCTGAAATCAGATCTGAGGCCTTGAGTCCGATTCTGATGACATTTATCCTTGCGGCGTTTAAAATCTTGAGCATCTCCTTGCTACGCCATGCTGCCTCATCAATAGTAAGCGGCTTGTATTCACCTGATTTTACCATATCTAAAAGCTCTGTGTCTTCAATTACAATGGTAGGATATATGCGAGCAACATCTGGCATGATATCAACTGTTTTCTGCGCCGATAAAATATCTGATTCGCACGTACTCTTTGGAAGTCCGACCATGAGCTGGATTCCAAGCTTAAAACCTTTGCTCTGAATGAGAGAACAGGCCCTATAAATGTCTTCGGTGCTGTGCCCACGCTTTGAATCTTTAAGCACTTCATCGTCGAAAGACTGACACCCAAGCTCAATCAAATCGACACCATATTTTGTTAGATTATCCAGAATCTCATCGTCGATACAGTCAGGTCTTGTTGAAAGGTGAATCTCAGAAACCGCGCCTGTCGTTTTATATTCATGGGCGATTTTCAGATATTTATTCTGCTCGTCCATTGGTATTGCGGTGAAACTCCCACCATAGAAGGCTACATGGACGTTAGGCACATCGCTAAGCGTTGTAAGCCATTTATCAATAGTATTCCTAACCTCCGATTCGGTCGGCGAAGCCAGTTTTGAAGTAATCCTTCGCTGATTGCAGAAAACACAGTCGTTTGGGCAGCCTCTATGCGGTATGAAAATCGGAATAATAGCATGTGTTTTCATATATTATATAACCTCAGATTCAGTTTGTAGATTATCGGAGTCGAGCTTAGTGCCCGAAACATAGGTCTCCTCGCATAAAATTTCAGATCGCTCGCACGAAGCATCAGATTCCGTGCACAAAATACTTCCGATATCGGCAAGTTTCTTGCCGCGAACCCACAGAGCATTAAGCCCACAATTACTAATGTAATCAATAATTTTCTTAAAATCTGGATGAGCGGATAAATCACCGTTAAATAAAACCGTATATTTCTCTGAGGATATCTCTGAAACACCATAAATTGAGGACAATGAAAATCCGTAGTCTGAGAAAGCTTGTTCTGAATTTGGATTTTCTAAATCAAGATTGCTTGAAATTATGCCAGCACATCCTGCAAGAAAGCCATAATCATATCCAGGTAGGGATATATTGTTATTTGATATCAGCAAAACATCGGCACCTGATTTACTCATAGCTTTAAAAATACCTCTGTCTGAAGTTATAAAATTAGAAGGTCCTACGGGAAGCAGATTGCAACGCGTATATCCCTGTGGCACGTCAACAAATTCAAGGGCGTTTTGCTCTGCCCAGTCTAGGATTTTGCTGTCGCTTATTTTTAAGTTGTGCACAAAATATTTGCCTGTTGCACAGGCGTTATAGATTGCCTCACCAGGATGTTTATTTCCCAATTTCGTTATATCTCCGTAAAAAAATCTAGAGTTATTGTTTATATTTGGAAATTCTATCTTGCACATATAAATGTCAGGATGTGTGCACACAGGTTTAGAAACTCGACTTGGGAAATTTACTTCGATGATATTATATCCATTCTGACGAATCAAATCCTTAGTTTCATCGTAGGCATTTTTTGAAATATATGCTGTGTTTTTCTGTTTTTTCAATAGTAACTCCAAATTTATGATTTAAAAATGCACGGCAAGACATGTTTATGAGTTAAAAATTGCACGATAGGCTATGCTCATGAGTTATAAAATGCGTGATAGGACATGTTCATAAGTTTAAAAATGCACGACAGGACATTTTATGAGTTAAAACTTTATTACGTACAATGTCTAAAATTACGGTTTTTACAATTATACCATAAATTGAAAATAAAAAATAAAAATGGTATATTATTTTTAGTGAAATAATCAATAATTCAAATTCCAGTTTGTAGAACTGTGTTAAATCATAAAATCACATATAGGTGGCGATTATGCGATATAAAAAAATTTATTAGGTGTTATAGCAAGCGTGCTTTGTTTAGGGCTATTGAATGGTTGTAGCGGTTATTCGCATGATTTTAACTCTAGTGAAGAAACACAAAAATGTATCTTATCCAAATTAAAGGAGTTATATAAAATGATTTACGAACCAGAAAATCTAAAAAATAAAAGAGTAATGTATGAAAAAAGAGATAAATGGCTTATCCGATTAACCTTTCTATTTTGGGCGGTACTGCTATTTATTTATGTGAACATAATTCCCTATGTAAAATCAACAATTGGTTTTTTAGGCATTATCGTTGGTGGTATTGCCGTTATTTCTATTGTTTATTTCTTTACCGTATTATTTATTTTAATGCGTAGAGGACATCAGTTTAGAAAAATGAATAACGATATTGTAAAAGAATATCAAGAAAACAAAAACGGAGAACTCTTTTTA